>Ga0310345_10000366_pt1 | contig 72681 bp, 69 predicted proteins | sample HC15DNA20500_MG_FD_204667 | JGI IMG/M metagenome (GOLD analysis project Ga0310345, IMG submission 204667) | Marine microbial communities from station ALOHA, North Pacific Subtropical Gyre - HC15-DNA-20-500_MG | ecosystem: Environmental > Aquatic > Marine > Oceanic | place: Pacific Ocean: North...
GGCCCACAGCGACTCGTTGCCGAAAGCCGCGCGTGCCTGATCGGGATTCCACTCCCACTCGTGTGCGGCATCCTGCATTTCGGGAAACATGTCCTCGAACATACCGCTACTATACTTGGAGCCGACGTCCGGCATCCTCATAGAGAGATCAGCCAACACCTGCGACGTGCGAAGCCTATTACCTTCTTCCGCCCTCGCCCTCGCCCCGGCCACTTGCCCGGCGGACCAACTGTCGCCGCGCACCTTAGCTAGGGCCAAGTCACTCTTAGCCTTTTGAGCGCCGGCTCTATCAGAAAGCATTTGCTTAAGACCCGCCTGCACGCCCGCGGCCGCGTACGGGTCCACTAAATTAGGAGTCCCGTACGGGTCGGGATTGCTCCGTGCCAGATCGGAGTCAGTTAAGCCATAGAATGGTTGTGCCATTACCAACCGGTTTGATTATTATATTGGTTGCCGAAAGATTGATTATAAAAAGGATCGTTGCGGATGCCTTGATTCCAAAAGGGCTTAGGGCCACCCGGGAGCATGCTATACATATTGCTCCCGAACGATCCGTAACCTTGTCCTGAAGTACCCGCCAACTGGCCCAAGAAGCCGCCTCCGCCTCCGCCCATCATGCTACCAAACATGCCTCCTCCGCCGCCACCGCCGCCAAGCATGCCGCCTAGAGCTGCCTGACCGGCCCCGCCGCCAAACATGCCGGCAACTCCGCTTCCTATGCCAGCCGTCAAACCGGCGGACAACCCGCCCGTGGCGCCAGCGAGGAGGGCGCCGCCAACGGCTGGGAGCACCTTGCCGAGGAAAGTTTTCTTCTTGGGAATCACCCGTTTCATGAAAGGACTGGCTTTTCCGATGGCGGTGGGGTCGGCTGCCTTGGGCGTCGACCTCATGATTTGGTCCGTGACAGCGGTCGGGAAAGTGTCGAGCGCGCCGAGCTGACCCATGGCGCCTTGAGCGCCTGCGGCCCTTTGCTGCATCATGGCGGGCAACACCGAATTGGCGAACTGGTTTTGAGCGGCGGCATCCTGAGCATTGAACTGAAGGTTGCCTAAATCGGCGGCGTTCTGGGCCACCTGTCTCGCCTGCGCCACCGAGCCGGCATTTATCATGTTCTGGTTGAGGAGTCTTTGCTGCGCGCCGGCGGTATTCATGTTGGGGTCGACCGCCATGCCGTGCGCGGCTTGCGCGCGCATTCGGGAAAGATAATCTCCCTGAGCTTGAATCCCTGCCTCGTTGGCGGCAATCCCCGCCTGCCCCGTGGCTTGGGTTAAGTTGCGTCCAGCTTGTTGCTGACTCTGAAAATCGGATTTAGCGTCGGCCAGCCCCGCTTCACCCCCCAATCCCTTAAAGTAGCTCGCCATGTGCTGGTACATGGGCCGAAAACTATCTGCGGTGCTGACAGCGGTATCCCAAGCACCGGGGAAAAGACCAAGTGTTTTTCTGGCGATGTTCTGGGTTTCGCCAGCGAACATGCCCCCGACTCCCCCGAAAGCGGGGCCCTTGTTTTTTACGCCTTCCTTGCTCTTGTAACCAGCGAGAATCGACTTCCAATCAAGGTCGACGAGACCATGACTCGCCTGGTTTTCGTCCTGAACCGCGTGTGCGGCGTTGTCTCTCTTTGATAAAAGTCCCATAATATTATCCCATTAAGGCCCGAGTGGGGCTCCAGTGTGGAGGTCTCCAACCACCGGGTATTCCCCTCTTCTGAGGCACAACTTTATCTTTGTTTTGCAAAGGCATCAACTCCTTTTGTTGCGGAGCGGGCATTGGGGGCATTGGTAGTGGCCCGCCCGGGGGCATTGGAGGCATTGGTAGTGGCCCGCCCCGGGGCATTGGGGGCATTGGTAGTGGTTGACCCCAGCCGGCGGGAGCCGGCGGTTCGGGGGGAGGAGGAGCTCCCCAGCCGGGGGGAGCCGGTGGTTCGGGGGGAGGAGGAGCTCCCCAGCCGGCGGGAGCCGGTGGTTCCCGGTTGGCGGGATGCAATTCCGGATGCAACCGCCACCAATCTTCGATGTGCATGCGGGGCAAGTTATCCGGATTCTCTATTGGCCCAACGTCTTCGGGATTATCTTGAAAAATGCCGTCCGGCGCCGGCGGGATAAGGGGTATGGGGCCATCATGGCCCCCACCTTCGAGATCACGCTGTTGCAGCTCTTCAAAAATTTGTCGTAAGTTCCGTTCATCTCCGCCGTCACCTCGCCGAAGGAACGGATAAAGAATCCTATCTCTTTCCAGCGGAGGGAGCTCCCACGGATTGCTCAGTCGGCTTCCCATGGGTGGCCATGTGTTTGCCCAGCCGAAGCGGTCAACCGCCTTTGTGCCCGGAGATATCATGTCTTTATCAAATAGTTGATGGCTATTGAAGGGGGTGCGTTGTCGTGGGCCTCATCTCCGCCGGGACCTTTGGCCTTCCCGGTAAAGCTGCCGCCAAATTCATTATCGTGCTGAGAACCCGGAGTTAAGGCCCTGCCGTTTTCATCCGCCCCTCCTACCAACGTGTCGCTCCCAATGTCGTACCGCTGCAGCGTGTCGGTTTGCCACTTGTTGACGCCCCGGTTGAAACCGTTCCCCTTATCCTTCGTATTGTCCGCGCTCTGGTGGGTCCTGCCCGACAAAAAGTCATGCTCGTGGGAGGGCATTTGATCTCTCGTCAAAGTCACTTCGGAAGCCCCTACCACTTCCGACCCCATGGGGGCTTCCACCCGGGTTGTGTCGGAAACCACGACTCCCGCTGTTCCGCCCACCAAATAACGGCCCTGAAGATCGGGTAACCTGAACGAAACTCCCGAAGAGCCGTAAGTCTGACCGATGGCTTGAAACAAAGCTGGGTAATCGCCCTGAGGAAGAAGACGGCCGTCACAAAGCAAAAATCCGGTGTTGGCTTCGTTCCACACGGTGCCGGCGAAAGGAAAGATGGCTCCAGCGGGCACCAATGCATTGGACGCCCCGGCGCTGATAGCGGATTGGGGGATGGAATCGTCCATGAAATGGCGGGCTTCCAACGAGCTGTCTTGTATGGAGTCCCCATCCACGTACTGCCCCTGACGAGCAGTGAAGTTTGCGGCGGCCTGCTTGGCAATCAGCCAGAGGTTCTGGTCCATTTGAATATGGGACAGCGGGCCGGCCTGACCGGAGGCGGTTCTGAATTTCACGACGTTACCGCTGCCGGGGGCGGCGGCTAATGTCGACGAGTTAATGATAGGAGCTTCAGCCATTAGTAGGTTCCTCAGTTAAATGTTCGTTTAGAAGCCGGTCTTGTTCAAGGATAAAGGTCCTCAACTTCCCATGGAAAGCCCGGAGTTCGTCATTATAGTCCACTAGTTCCGGGAAACGCTTTAACAAAGACTCGGGGATCAGCGGCACTTCATCCTCCGTGGGCAGGGGGGATGATGGAATTCTGGTCCGTATTTCCTTCACCCGCACGCTCATGAATCCACGGAGAGTATCCTCCCTTGACTGTTAACCAACATCGCTTCGACGGACCGAGCGAAAACTCTACCGGAATCGACCCCGGACATCTCTACTCTGTCTTTTAAAAACGTGGACCTGAACCACACGGGGATGGAAACCTCGTCTCGGTCCGAAAGCGTCTCATCCACCTCCAACCTATGGACACCCCCCACGGAATCCCGGGAATACAACATAATCCTGAGCTGGAAATTCTCATCCACCAGCATCCTCAACCGGGGCGCCTGCGGCTGCTCGAAACCCTCTTCGTTCAAAGCAATTCGTGAGTCGGTGAAGGAAGGTTCCACCGGAACTTCCAAGAACCTAGGGAGATAAAAAGGCAGCTCCAGCCCCGGGTTTCCCTCGGAGGTCTGGAGAGTCATGTAATAGTTGGTGGGATCTGATTGAAAGCTCATGAGGTACATCCGGTAGTCCTTCTCGTTCATCCTGTCCCCGAAATCTATCCAACCACTCTCTATGACCGAATCATAAGTCTTGTCCACTACCGTCGAGTTCTCCACGGCCTGTCGCACGTACTTCCGGCGGCCCGACGGGTCGTAAGGGACCTCGTGATTCAGGTAATCGGATAGCTCCAAATCACTAGGCTCGTCGTACGAATACTTGAAGAGAGCGCAGCTTTTGTTGTCTTGATAGGCGCTATTGCGCAATTGAACCAGCTCTATGGGGGTTCTGATTCCCATGAGGAACGCGTTCAATCCCGTAACGGGGTCTTTAATGGAATGGGCGCAAGTAAACACCTCGTCAATCTCGGAAACCGTGTTGAACTTGTAGTCGAAAGCCAACGTCTTGTGGGAACCGCAAATGAATATCTCCGAAGTAAGGACATTGTCCGTTAAATAAAAAGTGTCCCCGTAACCGAACTCCTTGGCCACGTCCAACTGAGCCGGGACATCGGGTTCAGCGAAAGATACCGTTATGGAATAGAGATCCTCTTTGCCAGCGTACAGCAAGTGGCGGTCATTGACGGCGGCCAAAGTGAACCTATCCACGGGGACCCTAGACCCGTTGTACCGATGCTCGAAGGAAAAAGGAGCGTCCAAGGTCGGATCCTCGGGAGAAAACGGAGACAATATCCCGTACCCCGACTCGCGAAAAACAACCATCCGATTCTTCAACTTCTCCAAAGCAATCAAAGCGGTTCCGTCCCCAGTCAAATCAAAGAAATTGGAGACGTTCGATATGGAATCATCCACGGAAAACCCATAAATCTCAGTTATGTTCCCTTGCTCGTCCTTACCATAGATTTGTTGAAGGTTGTTTTGGGTGATGTGATCAACCCGTTCCATCCAGCCCCGAATCTCCTTGTCCGAGAAATCCAAGGAATTCTCGTTATCTTCGTCATACTCGGAAACCCCGGTATGGCCCGAGCGGCGAGAGCGGCGGCCGGCGCCCATGTCCAGATACTCCTGAAGCTCACTTTCCCGGTTAGTGTCATCGGAAGACAGCGTAACCTTGAAATTCAAGGGGGCGTCGAACTTGTACTTAACATATCCGTTTTCTTCCTGAACGTCCACTATCTCGCGGTAATTGCGGATCCATACGGTAGTCCCGTCCTTGGCGTACGTGCCGAGGACGGAAACCTTGACGCCTTTGTAAAAAGTGGGAGGAGCCTGCCGATTCAAGGGGATTAGCGGATCCCGTATGTGGTATGGGAGACGAGTAGTGAACCACTCGTCGCCATGGGACATCCACCCCGTGCCTCCGTCCCCGTCTCCGGACTCAGCCTGAGATCCCCACCTCCCGGGGGAACTGGGGTTCGAATAATACACCCGGTAGGCTACGTTTTTCACGGTGACGGCTCCCGAGGCGTAATACGAGGAATCATAAACACTTCCATAATAAGGATATCCAGTATCCGCGCACCACTTGCCCCAAAGATACTGTTGATGGATATCCGTAAACTCAGTCACGTTGGCCAACACCAGATACCCGCTATAAGACGTTACTATCTCCGCGGAAACTATACCAGTTTCCCTCAACTCGTAGATGGGGTGTGCGTTAGTCCAGTCGCTGTGGAACAAAAAAGGAAGGTCCCGAGCATTGTTGAAGGTTACATATCTATCCAGCCATGCGGTCTGAAACCGGTCCCCTTTCGAAGAAGGCGTAAGTTCCGAGGGCGTTATGTCGGTCCAAGCGTCCATGGAAGACCGATGCTCCTCCTCGGTTCCCACTACGTCTGTGACATAATCATCCAAAGGGCTATTCGGATGCACGTCCACGTATCCCCCGTCGTCGAACCGGTCAAAATACAAGTTCGCCTTTTTGCCAGCCTCGCTCGTCGGGTCCTTGTTCAATACGTAAAGCTTGGTGTTGGTAGCCGCAACGGTCACCCGAGTGCCGCTCTCATACTGATCGAGGGCCACTATCGACTCGTCGGTGATAAGGCTCTGCCCCTTCAAGTTAGCCTTCTCCACGTCCGACCCCAAGTTCGTGGGAAGGTCAAACGGTAAATACAGACTGTCGGGAAACGCCGCGTCATCGGAGGCGAGCCAAGGGGCCCCAGCATAGGGTTTGAAAAACTCCCACCCTTCCCGGCGCGTCTCGAAATCGTGCTCCCGCCTAAAATTGAGTTTTACCTCGTAGTTGGCGGGATTATTAGCCAACTCTTCCGACATCGCAGGAGCCAGCGTGCCCCCCGAAGTGGGTTTGATAGTTAACTGCTTATATCCTCGTTTCTTAGCCACATCATCAGAGGGAAACCTTCAGGACTCCGGATAGTACGTATAATTGCCCGGGGTCCCCGGGGTCGGACGTCGGAAGATTACCATGCCCGGGGATGACCACTTGCTGGATGGCGGTCCCGCCAAGAACAATTTGATTGGAAGTCGTGGCGACCGCGTTGGCTCCCAGCGCGACGCTATTGGTGTTAGACCCGGCGGTGGCCGAACGGCCTATCACGACCGAGTCCGTCGGGCTGCCTGTTTCCCCCGCGGCATGTCCTATAAACACGTTCCCATCTTGCCCGCAGGCTTCTCCGGCGCGATACCCCACGGCGACATTATGGCTTCCGCCTCCGCCGCTCTTAATGGCTTGCGCGCCCACGGCTACGTTTTGATCCCCGTCTTGAAGATTCTCCAAAGCATCGGCCCCAACGGCGACGTTACGGGCCGCAGTTCCCAGACTGGAATGGCTGAGGGAAGAACATCCCACGGCGACGTTATCGGCACCGGACCCGGTCCCCGCCATCGCGGATCGGCCAACGGCAACATTATTGGTACCCGTGTTCGCTTGAGCGGCTCGGGAACCAAGGGCCGTGTTGTAATTGGCGGCGTTTTGCTTGAGGGCCTCCCAGCCAACGGCCACGTTCTCAAGCTGTACGGCCGCGGTTCTCAAAGCAGAGCTTCCAACGGCGACATTCCTATCTCCGGTGGAAATCGTCTTGCCGGCCTCGTGTCCGACGCCGACGTTGTCAGTAGACCCTGAAAGAGTGCCCTGCCCTGCGTTGACGCCTATGAAAGTGTCATTGGTCCCGGAAACCCCAGACCCATCCCCGAGTGCGAGGCGTCCCGTAGCGGAATTTTGGTCCAAGGTAGCGAAAGTCTTGGCGTCCAGCCTCACTACATTGTCCGCGGGATCCGTGCCCTCGATGCCTAAAATCTGCAACTCGTTGGTATAAGTCCCCGTGGTCAGGTTCCCCACCAGCTCCACGGTCGGTGACGCGTCGGCAACGTGTTCGTTGAGATTGTCGTTGGTTACCTGCCCCGTGGCGGCGTAAGAATGTCCGGGTGTGAAATTACTCATGACGGCAACGTGGGTGCGGCGGTTTCGACGGCAGCTTCAACCACCGTGGTAGGTACAGGGGACGGAACGGGATTAGTACCGTCCGCCCCCTGCGAGGAGGTTTGCGAGAAAATAGTGCTGGTACTGTCGTTTATGTAATACCACTTGCCGTCGCGAACGGACCAAACCCAAGGAGTGATTCCACCCCCGGCAGATTCCGTGGAGGCGATTACTTTCCAAAAACACCAACCGAACGCGGTGCCATCCACATAAGGGATATATATCCAAATGCCGGGGATGGACGTGTCCACAACCGCGGCTCGGGAATGGCCCGGGTCAAACCAGAACCAATCCATTGCCTTGTGATACATCCACACACCCTTCTGGGCGGCATCCTTTCCGCCAGTGGCGTAAAAAAGCTTTGCGTCGTCATCTCCCGTGAAATCCTTCGCTGTCCCGCCCACGGTGCCCGGGAGCCCATCGACGTCGATCCACACATTCAACCCGTCGTTGAGGAAACTGTTTACGTTAAACTGCCCGAAATCAAACATGGTGTCATCCGCGCCGGGGTTCGAGCCGGTGGATAGTATAGCGAGTCTGCTGGCATAATATACACGATTAATGTATTTTAAAAACCGCCCGGCTCCGCCTCTATGGTCAGTGAGGATGCCGTTCGTGTAAGTAAGCCGAGTGGAAACGGAATAATAAGGCAGGTAATCTTGGTAGGTCAGGTGACTGCCGGTGGGATTCGAGTCCCGAATAGTGGTGAACGGAACGTCCACGATCACGGTGGAGGACGCGGTGTCCCCCGTAGTGGCACCGCTCTGAGCGTCAAGCACTCCCGAAGTGAATCCCGCGCCCGTCGGCGGCTCGGCTAAATCCAAGGTATGTCCGGCGGGCACTGATACCGTGCTGCCCGAGGAACTTTGTATGGTATCTACTTTAAGTGTACTCATTTCTTCAACAAATTAAGGATTATAATCATAACATCAAGCTTCCAATGAGTCCACTCTTGCCGAGAGCTCTTGCACTGCCTTTATGAGCGGAGAAATAAATTCAGTGTAACGTAAGCCTAAATGCCCTTTCACTCCGGGGTCAATGTACCCCGCGAAATCAGTATCCCCCAAGACTTCCTTTACTTCCTGAGCGATCAATCCGTAATGAAACCTAGAGTATGTCCGGGCTACCTGCGACGTTCGCGTATGCGTAGATTCGCCTAAGTCGGGGTCTGAGATCGTAATAACCTCCGTTTTTTCGGGTATGTCCTTGAGCTTGAACTTGCAAGCCCTCAAGGAGTTTATGAAATTTAATCCCAAGTCGGAATCCGCAATCTCTCGTTTTACGTCCCGGTCGGACGATTGGATGGTGGTATTGGTCGCCCAGAGATCGTCGAACTTATTATACGTGGAGCCAAGATCGCAGGCGTTATTGCTCATTGGCCGTATATTGACCACGTCGTCGTTACCTAGCACCACTTGGTTGTCGAACAATTCAACGCTTATTCCAGCATAAGCCCCGAGGCACGTGGAATTCGAGTGAGTTTGCTCGGAGGAATACGCCATGGTACTTTTTCCGATAGCCGTGTTGTCTCCGCCCGTAGTGTTGTATCCGGCGTAATCGCCGATGAAAGTACTATGATCAGTGGTTAGGTCGCCATCAGGGGAATTGCCGGCGTTCGCACCGACCGCCACGTTCTGCTGCCCCGTGGTGCAATTCGACAGCGCGTTGTAACCGACCGCCACGTTTCCTTCGCTACCGACGGATGTACCTTGTGTGAAATTCACCAAGGCGTTGCCGCCGACGGCCGTGCACGCCCCTCCATCAGTGCATTCCATCAGCGCGGAGCCGCCAATGGCGGTATTTATTGAGCCTACCGTGCTACTATACCCCGCTTTGTACCCCATATACGTGTTCCACGAACCTGAGGTCACGGCAACGCCGCAAGTCAGTCCTACGGCTACGTTGGCCACGCCCTCGTCCGACCCGTTGCTATCAAGAACCCGAAGGTTGTCCTCCCCTATGGCAACATTGCCATTTGGTTCGCCCGTACACTCACCCATGGCGGAAACGCCAATGGCAATGTTATTATATGCGGTTGTGGGCGGATCTGCGATTTGTCCCTTCAGCGCGTTCCACCCGAGCATAATGTTATCCCACCCGGTTTCGACGCCTAGTCCCGTGAGTTGCCCGAGGGCGACATTCCGATAACCTGACGTCAAATTTATCAGCGCCCCGCTTCCGAGTGCAATGTTGAACGAACCGTCCGCTAACCCGATGACGCTCAAGACACCGTCTTCGTCAACGGTCATGTCCGGGCCGGGCTTGACTCCGCCAACGACGCTGTCAGTGGCAGCAGGTAAAGTGTAATTATTGGCTCCGTCTTCGACGTTCAACAGCGTCCTGACTTGGGAGGTGGTGAGCATCTGGGTTTCCGCCGGGCTCGCCGTATTATTTCCCAACAACGAGTGGGACTCAAGGTTTTGCACCTTCGCCCACGTTACCGCCAAGTCAGCGAGCGCGGCAGTGGTAACTGCCCCGGCAGTAATGTCGGAAGGAGTCAGGGAGCCGGAATAAACATCGAACCTGAGGGGCCCCGTCCAATTAGCGAGCGCAAAAACTTGAGGAACCAAGTTGGCCTTGGATACCCAAAGGGCCCATCCTGTGAAGGTCTTCGTGACATCCCACCCCGTGGGCGTCCCAGCCGTCCAGCCCGAAGGCACCGTGTGCGGAGTGGTGGATCCGTCATTGTCCAGCGACGTTATCTGATAAGTGCTGGGGTTGTAATAATAAGTGGTCGTGGCTGCTCCGGTTCCGGCGACGAACCCCACCGTGGTGGCGTCCGCTATGGTTTCCCACGGCCACTCGGCGTAAATGACGACATCGCCCGTGGAATAAGAGGCTAGGGGGTCAAAAAGGGAAAGCGTGGATCCCTCTACATGAATAGAGTCTATTTGGTCAGCGCTGCTGGCCTGATGAATCTCTCCGTTCTTTAGGAATAAGGGCTTCATAGGGTCAAGGATTCAAGAGGCACGTATTTCCACGAGATGCCGTTATGGGCGAATAAAGCAGTCCAGACATAAGCCTGTGTTACGGACGATTCAGTGGCTATGACGGAATTTGCCACGGACCCCTCCCGAACATTGAGGGTTGCGGCGGCGGCGGGAAAATCACCCCTGATAGTAACCTGAACCCCCGTGAGTGGAACTTCCGAGGAGACCGAAGGCAATATCAAGTCCAAAGTGGACGACGCGTCCATGGTGATGTCCACAAAATGAGACACTTGCCCCTGAGGGACCTCGACAGCCTGTGATTGGCCGGAGGCTCCGGCGGTGAGTTTGGTGGCTCCGCTAAGGGCGGGAACGTTCTGCAAAAGAGCCCAGTCCACGTAAACTGCGGTCGTGGAAATACTCAAGTCGTTGATTAACTCCAGCAACGAACACTGGACCGACTTCCCGTCTTGTACGATGAGGATAGTCTCGGTCTTGTCCAGCGGGCGAAGTTTGGACTGAAGCTCGGACAGTTGAATGTCTGACGTGTACCTGAAACTCATAGCCGTACCGGTTGATCGGGTTCGAAATTGATTTCAGTGTCCGAAAGCGCCTTGCCGATGAACTGGGATATCCCCGTGGAAGGGCTAATGGTCGTGACGAGCCCGGGGGTCTCGGAAAGATAATACCGGGTTCCGGCGACGTATCCCTCTCCCGGCAGAACGCCCTCCAAGAAAACGGCGGCCGACGCGCCCGAAGCTACGGCGGTTTTCACGTAGCCGTCGGCGGAATACCCGGCGATGGCTTGTGCTTTCAAGGCCCCCGCGGGCGTGAAAGTAACCAAATCGTTGGCGGAAAGGTTCTCAGCGGCGGTGGCGGTCTCGGCGTTAGTGCTCATCGTGGTCGAATTGTATTTTATTATTTGAGTGTCGTCCATACATTCCGGCGTGTATTCCGCACGGTCAAGGTGATAGATGGACCTATCCTTAGCGTAATCAAGCATGTAGCTGCTGTAAAGTTGCAAGTCCTTGTCTATTTCACGGGACACGTGAGCCTTCACGTAGTTAGCAACTAGTTTGGCGCAGCGGTCATCGAATGGAACAAGGTCCGGTTCCTCGAAATCCGAGACTTCCGAGATGTACCTCAGCATTACCTTTTCACTGGAAGTAACCCCATCGGTCGTGGTGATTGACACCAAGGGCGGGCGGACCTCGAACGAGCAGCTTCTGAAGGATGCGTTCGGGAAGTCGTCTATCCGCGTGGTGGGAAGTTTTTGCTGGTACTCGTCGTAGGTAATGCGCGCCCGGGACTCCACCCCAGTGGTTCGTATGACGTGTACGGAAGTTATGTTGGTCGCGGGGGACGCGAATTCCACGGAACTCTCGTCCGTGGTGTGCGTGAAATCGTCGTATTCGTACGTGTGGGAAAAGTGGGGCTTGAGGGACGGAATGAAAGACTGGAGGTCCAGTACTCCGGCTTTTATGACTTGATCAATGTACTTCTGAGTAAAGGACCCCTTGCGAACGCCGTCTACGGTCAGTAGGACACGGACCTTGTCTGTAAACTTCTTCCAAGGAATGAACATTTCATTTCTTCTTCCTAGGCTGCTTCTTCTTGGGTTTGGGCTTCTCGTCGAGTGGATCGACTATTTCAGCTTCACCTTCCAGCAATACCTCTTCTACTTTCTCAGGCTTTGGATCTTCCGCAGGAGCCGCATCCGGTGGCGCGGGCGGGCTTACCTCGGATTCTTGCGAGGATGTCCCTTTGTTTTTTTTTAGGTCCTCGTACTCCTCTAAAGTAAGTTCTCGGAGAACTCGAGGCGTCTTCAAGAATTCCTTCGGGTCTACCTTAGCCTCGTTGAGCGCCAGTACCCCGATCCAAATGCCGGACGTCATTACTATAGGTTCCGCCAAGTACGACTTGGGACCGAACCTAATTGGATTTACAGCATTCTTGATCTCAAAGTACTTCACCGCTCCCTAGCTACAAGTGCGATCGCCTTCAGCCCGCCCTTTTCGATATCTGAGCCGGTTGTATTAGACAACTCAACCCCGGGGAGCACTGCGCAGCGGTCATAATAGTTGGCAGCTTGTCCGGTGGCTGCGAAACTGAACGTCTCGATGCTCTCATCTGAGCCGGTGATCTCAACATCGTCGTACCCTTTTGGTCCGTGTGGTGAAGCCTCTCCAGACAGGGGAGTGGACTCGTTGAGGGTGGCACCCGCGGCCTTGAACAACCTCAGGGTTTGGCCCTTGAAGTCATCCGCGGCGGCGATGATGCCGTCCGCGACTACTGCAGTAGTAGTTGTGCTGGTGCAATCGTTAACCTCGGTACCGGCCAGCGCCTTTACGTCGCCGAACGAATTAGTACCCATATTAACGACGCCTTCGATATTCCCGCCGTCCGAAGTGAAGTCGTAGCCTTGATTGACATTCACTACTTCTTTGCCGGTGTTCGCGTCAACCGTGCCTGCGTTAGTGACCACGACCAAATCAATGGCCTGTCCGTTAGATCCTCTTCCTAGTACTGATTCCATGGTAATATCCCTATGTTAATTAGAGTTAAGCTATTGTTGCACCGGCATCTTCGTGGTAGCCGAGCTTGTCGGTCACGCCTTCGAAGCCGATGTTGGTGCCGGCGGTAAGCGTACCAAGACTGAAGTTTTGGATCAGCAGGTGACGATCGGGACGATCGAGGAACGTGGTCCACTTGGTGGAGCGGAGGTTGTGTTCCGTGGAGTTGGACGAGATGCGGCACTTGTAGAGGCGGTCCGTCTCGGGATCCGGGCTCTTGCGGGTGACGCTGCTCGTTCCGCCGACTCCGACTTGAATGTCGGACCAATCCAGCGCCCAGAGGCAGCGCGCACGGGTCTTGAAGTCCTGATCGTCGGCCGCGCCGGTGAGGTTTGTTCCACCCACTGCGCCCTGATCGGGGCCTGCGTTGTCGGCGTACTTGTAGGCGAAGATTTGATCGTCGAAGAACTGATCCCGGAAAACGGCCAACTGGCAGCTGGCGTCGGGAATGTCGTACAGATCGTACTCGAAGCTCACCAAGTTGTTGTAGGTAAGTTTCTGGTTGAGCTTCGCGAAACGGTCGGTGCTCCAGCCGTAACGAGTCTTGAAGTACTTGGTGAAGAGCTCGAACAGGTAGTTCGCGGTCTCACGGTCCGTCATGACGTCGATGACTTGGATGCTGTCGCCGTCCGCCTCGCGGTGGCGCTTCAGCTCGTAGAGGTCCTCGAAGAACGTGATGAAGTCGATAACTCCTCCGTCCATGTCCTTCACGCGGCCCTTCTCGTTGAGCATCGTGTAAATGCCGAGCGCGTTGGCCTTGTACTCCAGCGTGCAGGTGGGATCTTCGGGATCGCTCACCGTGGGCAGGGAGGTGTAGGTTTCCGGAGTTTGAGCGGAGCTGAGATAATCGTTGAAGAACACGCTGTTCAACCAAGCTCTCTCGGAGAGTTGGGCGGCGCGCTTGTTCTGCTCAGCTATGCTCAGGAAGTTGAAGGTCTGGTCCCAAGGATTGATCTTGCCGTCCAGAATCTTCTGCAAGGTTTCGCGATATACTTGAGAAGTCACGCGCGACTCGCGGGTAGTCTGGAACCAATTGACGAGGAGGCCGAGGTTTTGGTCGGCTGGCTGGTTTTCGCACCATGCCTCGTAATCGGAGATGTTGTTGGCTGCCAATACACCGATGCCGTAGACGGGAATGAACCCGGGGGCGGATTTGCCCAGCGGGAACAAGGTGACCGTGGCTTGTCGGAGGGTGCTGGTGTCGGAATTGACGGACCGGACGATCTGATAATGGATGGTGGCTCCTGTTTGAGCGGCGCCGACATTGGAATCCCACGTGTGCACGATGAGCGTGGAGCCTGAAAGGAAGTAGCGTTCCAGTTCGCGAGGTCCGCCGGCCTTGTCTCCGGAAGCGTTCTCGTGGCTCTTCCACGGGCTGTCGCCGAGGTCGAAGGTAATGTCAATGGCGTCGGTCGGGATGGATACCCCGTCGACCACGCTTCCCGCGTCACTGCAAGTTGTGCCGGCGTTGATTCGCCAGTAATTGGCATTGAGGCGCCTGCGTTGCCTGCGCTGTATATAAGGAAGAATTACGCTTTGCTCGTCGAATCGCACTTTGTTCAAGGAGCCCTTCAAGTTCTTTATGGAAGACTTGAGGAGAATCGAGAGATTCGACTCCTTGACGCCGAGGATCTTGGCTTCGGCCGAACTGGCGATTACTTGCGCGAGATTAGTCTCAGTGCCGGCAAGTGCCTTGAAGTTCTCCGGTGTTAGTCCGGTGATACTAGCGTTAGTGAGCGTGCAGCCCCGCTGAGGGGTGACGGATACGAGTTGCGGTAGATAACCAGTAGGAGGTGTAGTAGCCATAGTATGTTTGGATTAAAAGTTAACTTTCACATAACCAGAATAGCACACACGTTGAAAAAAAGGAGCTTTTTCGAATTTTTCTTGAAATTAGCTAAAAGTTGAGGAAACTGCTCCTGTTTTTTGATTTTAAAAAAGCCCCTACAGCCCCAAGACCCCTAAGACCGGGTGAGCTGTCGAAGGCTCTTCCGTCATGGAAGTCGTTGCTCCCGTGGACTTTGTGGGACGTGCTTTAGGTGCTTCAGGCTCTTCAGCAACTGGTTGATGTTGTTTGGCGGCCGGAGGCGGTTTTCCCGTTTTATAAGACTCCAAGCTGCCTCGGACCTGCTCGAGCTGTCCGTTAACTTGATCTTTTACATAAAATTTCACCATATCCAAGACCTCATTGTCGGAAAAAGTCCAGTATTCCTTCCGCTTTTCGGCAGAAAGCTTATGGAAATCAGAGCGGGGGACGAATTTCTTCTTGTCCCGGAACCGATCTTTCCCGCCCTGCTTGGCAAAAGCACGACCCTGCGTATCCACGAACTCCGAAACTTCCGCGTGCGCGGGGTTGTTCTTATCATACGAAACCAGCCCGTTGCTCAGAGCCAAGAAGGTTGACCCGAAATGATGAGCCAGTTGAAGCGCCTCCTCTATGACGGGAACCTCGAACTGACGAGAAGCCCTCACAGCCTCTAATCCATCCTTTTGCACCGCTTCCTTTATGTCGTCCGGTATAGTGACTTCCGTTAATTCGTTATAAAATTTGGCAACTCGTTGCTGAACCATGGGAGCTGTCTGGGCCGCCCGGGCTCGGGCTTCGGCTTGAGCTACCCGCTCGTCGGTCTTTGAAAGTATTTCATGGCGGTCCATCGCGCGCTCGGCCTTACGCTTCTGCAACTCGGAGAACTTGGGACGATTCTTTGATATGAACTCGGCATACTCCATGTTATCCATACTTGCCTCGAACATGGAATCGTCCTGAGTCGCCTTCTCCATGAAGGCCGCTTTTTTCCGGTGGAACTCAACCATCCTGTCAGGCAAGTCCTTGAGTTTCTCGTCGTTGGCTCCCGCCCACAACGTCAGCTCGTATTCATCCTTCTCCTCGTCGGTAAGGTCCATTCCGGCCACCGCGCTGACTGGTTGGTACGACTCGGCTTGCGCGGTGGCAGGGGTGAACTCCTTCTCGATATCATCAAAATAGTCCTGAGACTCGGAATCTAGGTCCTCTTTCTTCGGGGCCTCCTCCGCCGGTTCCGGCTTGGGTTCGGGTTTCGCAGCCTCTGTTTCAGGAGTTTCCTCCTCCGAGTCAGCCAAATCGACCAAAGCATCCTCAAGGGACATGGCGACGGAACTTACGGGAGTGTCTCCCGGATGAGAGTCCTCCACCACCGGAACTTCCGTGGGCTCCTGTTCCGGGGGGACTTCCCCCAAGTCCTGAGAATACAGGGAGTCGAGTATTTGGTTACCCTGACCCGCTTCGTAGTCCTCAGCTTCGTGAGCGTTCTCGTTGGTTTCCTCTACTACTTCTTTAGTATCTTCGTCCATTATACCTGCTGTGGTTGTTGTTGTTGCGCCATGGCTAGTTGGGCTTCCTGAGCTTGGGCAGCTTCCTCTTGAGAGTTAGCCACCGTTGCCGGAGGTGCCGCTTGAGCGACCGTGCCTTGCCCGGCCTCTTGTTGTGGTAAAATACCAAGCTGCTGCAAATCGCTTATCAATTGCTGCATGAACTTCTCCATTTCGTCCAAACGCTGCATGTTCTGCTGAACTTGTTGCTCGGCCTGATCCGGAAGAGCCTCGTCCTCGCCGTCCTCGATTTCCAAATTCAAGTCGAATCCCGTGCCGGAATTGCGGAAGATCTCGTTGATCATGGAGAACACGCGGTTCTTGCCGATGGCCTGCACCAGTTCTGGAGAGCCAAGCAGCTGGCCCAACAATTGAGTCAGCGTCTGAGCTATCATCGGATTGGACTGCCTTTCGGCGCCGTCCCGAGTAGTGAAAATGTAATCATGCTTCAATTTATCGAGATCTCCCAAAACGGTGTATTGAGCTGGAAGGTCTTCCCCCGTGGCATCTTCGGGAGCATCAAGCTCGAACCCGGCGTCCTCTATGGTTTTTCTGGTGTACCTCTTCAGCACGGGCACCTCGAGATCCTCGGTTCCGTGGGACAATAGGGATTCGTACAGCAGCTTCTTCAGGCCGGCTCTTTGTTCGTCGATGCCGTCCGAAATATACGCGTACATGGTGTTGGTGGTGTTAGCCAACTCCTGAACCTCAGTGGCGGTGGACTCGGACTTGAGAGGCTGCCCCAACTCGGTGGGAGACATTATGAGCAACCTCTCGACTATCTGCAACAAACTGACGATAGATCGGAACCCCTCGTTCACCTTCTCGGCCATACTGACTTGGATGATCTCGACCACCTTGTTGGTGTCTATCCCCAGATCCGCCGCCTTTCGGGCCGAATACAGCAGAGCCTTGGGTTCTTCGTAGTAGTTGCGCCCGCGCAAGGACTCCTTGACGTATTCCCGCATGTCCTCGGAAAGAACATCCTGATTGATCATCCAGATTTGAGTGAGCCCGGCCTTCATGTTCAACAAGATCTGAGACAGTATGTTGCTCATCTGATCTTGATAAGGCATGAGCTCATGGGCCATGGAAGTATTCACCAAGCGGGAATCATTCTGGTTTATGCCCCCGTAAACTGCGGGAATGCTCGGAAGGAACTCTCCATATACCACAGTGGCGTCGCTAGCCACGACCAGCCTCATCCAAATGTCCCCCTGATAATCCCCAAACCCGTCCCGCTTGGGATTAACTCGACGATAGTACTGGGTGAGAAACACCGAATCATCCTCTTGATCCTTGGTATAAGTTCCCGTGGAAGTTCCTACGTTGGCCACTCGGTCGTTCAATAACGGGAAAGCGTCGGCATCCGCGGAAGTCTGGGCCGTCACCGACGGGAAGTTGATGTTAATATGGGAATAGTAATAACTGAACAAAGCCCGGTACAAGTTGAAGGTATCTATCAAGCTGGACGAATACTTTATGGCCTCTCGGTTCCAATAGGCGTTGTCGTTCTTGATGTCCCGGAACCGAACAACGTCCCAATATCCTATCCAGTCGGGGCCGGTGTCCGTGTTCAATTGGGCCATGGGCTTGGCTATATCATAAAAAGTCCGCGTGGGATGTGGGCTTACGAACTCTACCCCTTCTCTGAGCACCCGGTTCTTTATATTGACATCCCCATCGTCAAACGCCGAGGCTCGTTTGTCGTCGTAAAACTCCACTTTTCTATCCCACGCGGAAGACGAAAAAACCAAGCTGTAACCATATAGGAACATGTCCCGGATGGCTTGGTTGAAAAAGTGTCGATAACCGTACTGGTCCGACATGATCTCGATTCGCTGCGACAATACGTCGGCACGGAGCTTGTCCGCTTGGGACGTTCCTCGGGGATCATACCGGAAATAGGGCCATAAATTGGAGAAGCGGGAACTCTGCGCCGCGGCGCGACGAGTGATATAAGACTTCAACAAGTTGACGGAAACCTCATATAAGCGGGGGAGGCTTATGTTGGTGATCTCTCCGGTGCTGTCGTACTCGGTGAAATCCTGACCGCACTGAAGATCCTCCAGTTGACTAGAGCACGCCTTCATGTCGATCTTGCCTTGCGCGTACAGCATCAAGGGAATCGTCGCTTTGTTAACGGGGTTCGAATCCCAAGCCAAGTCCACGGACTGGTATATCCGTGCGTTCTTGCAAGACCAATCCAATCCCTCGTGGATGTGGCGCTGGATCTCGTCCTCCCACTTCTCCCTCAAATCGTGATCAGGATCTTCCACATCCTCGCACGTGAATATTTTTCGAATGCGCTCGGAAGTGCACCCGAAATGTTTCAATACCTTCTTAGTGACCATTTCTAAACACCATGGGTTCGTCGATGGGATCCGGTACCGTGTCCGACACCGCGTAGTTTTCTATCAGAGTGAACAAGATACAAACGGGGCCGGGGAACCTACCCTCTTCCCGATACTCCTCGAAATTAGTGTGATCGCACATAATCATACTAGCTAATTCTCTCCACGTGACATCGATCAATGAACATAAGCGATCCACTCGTCGGGTATCCCACGCCTCACGTACGCCGGACTCCTTGTAATGAATATCGATCAACAGCGAGTTGTCAGCTCTTACCACGCATTACCTCCAGAGCGGGGACCTTGGCGGGCTCCTTGTTCAAACTACCTGAATCAGTAACCTTGCCGTCGACTGACTCGATGTGGGCAGTCAGCGACTCGTCGGTGATCTCGCCGACCTCGACCTTCAGTTTTAAAATCATCTTGTCGCCCGGCTCCTTGCCAGAGAACAAGTCGCGGACTTCACTGTCCTCGAGGCTCAAGTGTATAGAGTTATCCATCGGATCCTATTGTGATTAGTTCATCTTCGTAGTCTGCATGTGAAACAATTTCACCCGCAGTCGTCATTTCATAGCACGCTATCGCGTAAGTCAAGGCGTCAAAGGTGTGTACGTGCTGAGACCGTCGGGGCTTGAACGGAAGCCGGGGGTCATACTTGTCAACCTTGGGTTTTTCCGACTCCAAGAACATAAGCATTTTTCGCACTTTCGTGCAATGCGCGGATATCAAAATAGATTCCTGAAGAAGCTTGGCTTGCAGCATTCGCACGCGGGCCTCGACCGAACCGGGGAACTTGGGGGCCGGGCGAAACATAATCTTGAACGACGGCTCCTCAAACGACTCGGAAACGCGCTCGGAAATCCTTTCAACGTCCAAATGGTCGTAAGTTCCACTGGCGGCGCGAAATTGATTGAACGCCGAATTGTCGGAACAATGGTCCCAAGCGAACACGGTGTCCATCCGCTCGTTCCAGAAATTCATGCGCCGGACGACGTTGGGAACTAGTTGCTCATAAGAGATTTTGCGCTGGTGGTATACCATCTCGTCGAAAATCACCCATACCATCTTATCTTTCAGAGGTATGTTTTGCATGAACACGATGGCATTGCACACCTGACCGAGGTCATACCCCACGATGACTGGATAAGCGGGGTTCGGGAGTAGCCGTTTCTGCAAGCCGTCTCCCCGCATGTGAAGTTGCTCGAAAAAGAAATCTTTGAATATAGCGTCGCCCGACGGTCTATCCACCCATTTGCCCTCCACCAGCCGCTGATAGTCAATGGGGTCATTGGAAACCGCATCCATCACCCGGTCATAATAATCCGAAGGTATGTTTTGCATGTTCTCGGATATGGGGACGTGGAACACGTCAAAATCCGGTCTCTCCCCCTCCTTGTTCAACCCCCGTTCGAAAAACAACTCGTAGCACCAGTGCGAGGGCCCCTCCGGATTGCAAGACGCGCAATATTGCTGAGGAACCTGCGCGCCCTTCTTCCGGCCCACTTGCTGCACCATGGCGTCATAATAGGAAGGCCCTTCCATGGAAGTTATTTCATCGACGTATATCATGGAAGGCTCGATCCCCTTTACGCGCGGGGCCACCTGCTCCTCGTGGGGGAGGGACATGAGGAATATCTTGCTCCATCCTCCGTGCCGATTCTCGATGAAAACATACCGGCACCTCATCTCATCCATCTTTTCCTCGGATGTCTTAAGACCCAAGCCCCGCTCCCACTGCGGTAAAACGTCATATATCAAGTTGGTCCAAACCCCTCCGTTAGTGGCCATGGACCTGACTTTCACCACAATCATCACCAAGGCGTTGAAGCCTTCGTAGCAATGGCGGATTATCTTGTGCAGAAACCCAACGGACTTCCCGGAGGCACGCTCCCCATATGCGAACACGTTCTTCTTGTTGGAATCAAATATCTCCCACTGAGTCGGGTTTAGAGAGGGCGTCCACGAATCTGTCGAGCCCGGCGTCGTCGACCCCTCCTCCTCCTGATGGAGGAGGTCGTTTAGCTCTTCGACCACGTCGTCGGTTAACTTTAGTTTTTTTGCCATACTGAATCAAGTCATGCTCCGGGGGGTCCAGCCCCCGGCGGTGCCAAAAACTAAGGTACTTCTCATTAAGGTACTTCTTGAAGCGGTTTGACGTAACGGGGGCATACGCGTCAGGATGAAGTTCCCTTTCCATCTTCAGGCAAAGGTTTGAATCCGGGCTTGTTCGAGGTACCGCTCCCGTCCGACAAAAGCTTGGTCATGGCTACGGTCCCGCTCAAGATATTGTTGTAGCCCTTGAACATTTGATCGATGCACGCATTGTACGCTCGTTGCCATGTCACCTTATCTTTTGAGTTCAAATTTTTATTTTGCAAGTATGTTTTGTCGATGTGTTCGGCCTTCTCGAAAAGCGCTACCGTGGAATACGTGACCAATCGCTGCGCGATATCCAAAGACCCCACCAAGAATCGACCGGCGGACTTCTCAAATCCCCCCAGCCCCTTCAACTTGTCGACGGTTTCCGGGGCGATGCCATTCCTCTCCAGCCCATCAGCTATGATATCCAGATTGTTAAGCTGCACGGCGTCTATCAACTCTCCCTGAGGAACATCGTCGCTCCGCTCCCGAGTCATGAGGGAGGCCACGGTCAGGTTGTGGAGATCGGCATTTGGGGAAAACAAGGCACGCAGCTTCTTGTCGTCCAAGATCCTATCCCGCAAAGTAGTAGTCGCTATGCCCAGTTCGGCAGCGGCCTTGGGCACGTCACAGCCAAACTTATTCAAGGCGTCCGTTATTGCCTTACGAGTCGGTGACTTTTCTTTTGACGCGGGCATCGCAAATTTCAGAGTACCTCTTGTTCCTATAGCTGGCGATAGTTTTATGGACGGTTACGAGGCTGCTCTTCAAGAACTTAAGGCGTCTGGAATATTCAACTATTTCCCCCCGAGCCTTATCGTGAAGCTCAGCTTTCCTAGCATTCACGTCATCCACCAAAGCCTTTCGCTCGTCCCGAAGCGACACATATTGGTCGTAAACCCTCTGCAACTTGTTGTCAAACTTCTGTAAGTCAGTCAAAAGCTCGGCGTACTCCTTGCCCTTGGACGCAGCAGAGTCCAAATTGGACTGGCATTCGGTTTCTTGAGAAGTCAAGCCATCGCGTTCGCGGACCAACTCGACGTAATCAATCTCTTGACCAATCAGATCTTCGAAATCTTTTTTTCTTAAAACTCTCAGGTATCTCATTTTCATTGTTTTGAAATATAACACGAGCTTGCTCCAGAAGTTCAGCATACTCCTTTTCTCCGACGAACTCCCGGATGAGGATGTCTTTGATTCTATGGATTTTTTCAGAAGCTTTTCGTGATACCCTTCTGGCGGGATGATGAGATCCTCCGGAGGCAAGGAACTGGAGTCGCTCTTTCTCCGGGTTATTCTCCCTCCACCTTCTAGCCTTTCGCCGATTGAGTCTCTTTTTGTCATCTTCGATTTCTTCCGGGGTCATCCCCCGGCGTCTCTCAACGGTCTCCCGACGCCTGTCCGTTGCTTGCATTAAAATATTTCTTGATTAGAGGCATGAACACGGACTTCCACTGCGAGCTGTCCTTCAAGTAAGTGAACTTGGGGCCCCCCTTCTGATTACGGTAAGCAGTCAACCGATTTCGATCGGCGGAATTCTCGGGATCAAAATCGCAAGCGGCGCAAAACGACCTCAATTCTCCCACGGAAATCTCGTCCCACGTGCGCGAGTCATAGATAGCGCGTACGCGCGCGAGGGGGATATCCGATACAATGGCTATCTCTTCGTCGGAAATGGCTCTTATTCTTTTACCCGTAAGCCGCTTCTTGGCAAAACAGCGAATGAGGTAGGGAGGGTATTCGTCCAAAAGAGCCCAAGTTGTTCGCATGGACTATTTTTAAAAAGAACTATGAGAAAAAGTCAAGGTCTGAATCCAACAACTTGTTGAGGTTATCGATCTTAGCCTCAACCTTCTTCTTCACATTCTCCTCGATGGTGCCGGCAGCTATCACTATGCGCTGCACCGCAGGGCTCTTCGAACCCACTCTGTTGATCCTCCCCAAAGCCTGAACCAAATCCACGGCCGAATAAGAAGGAGAGACCAGCGCCACACGCGGCCGGCCGCGCGTGTCGTGTAGAGATATCCCCACGCCCCCGCACTGAATTTGGCATATGATCACTTTTTCATGATTGGTCTGGAAAAGCTCTATGTTCAGGGTTCGTTCGTCCGCGGACTGATCCCCGGTAACCAAACAAGGGGTGCCCAAGTTATTAGCCAGCTGGCGAATGCTTTCAGTGAAATTCAGAAAGACGGCCACCGAGTTCCCGGTATTGAGGTAATCTCGAGCTAATTCAGTTATGGCAGGCACCTTCATCAACTCCACCGTCTGCCGAGCGCGCAATTGGTCGACTATAGGTAATGCCATGTCTTCCTTTCGGATCAAGGATAGTTCATCGAGGGCAGCTTGAATTTGCTTGGTTTTGCCGGTTTCCACCGAAAGGGCCTTGATTTGATTCTTCGGAAACCCCGGTATGTCAGTAGTGAGCTCGCGGTGCCCATGGTCGGGGAACAGTTTTTCATGAAGACGCTTTAACGCTTTGACGCCTCCTTTGAACTCAAAGCCGAAAGTCCCGCGGCGGACTCCGTGCTGATGCATCCAGTGAAACCAGTCGGAGCTGCCGTCATGGAAGCCTAAGACCATGCCGACCGCGTACATATCCATGGGGCTAGTAGCTATCGTCGCCGACATCATGAGGACCCTACAGTCAGTCCGAGTCAAAGCCGTCAACATCTTGGAATTCTGGGTTTTCCAGTTCTTACACCGGTGAACTTCGTCCCATATGAACAAGCACTTGGGGGGTAGTTTCCACTTGTACTTTCGATTTTTGACAAGCCATCCCCCAAAGTCAAAGGCGGGACTCTTCACTTTTTCCGGATTTTTTATGAAAAAAGTTTTAACCCCGCATGCTTGAGCGGTTCTCTCCCAATCCGGAATGATGGTCTTGGGACACACGACCGCGATAGGCAAATTAAGCTTCTTGGCCACCAAACAGGCCACGACGGTCTTACCGTACCCGGTGCCGGAAGCCTCGAGCGCGACCTTGTTCTTGGACAGGATCCTGTACAACTCGTCGAACCCCCGCTGCTGAAAAGGATATAATTTCATTTCCTACACATTCCTACACATAAAAGGCGAGGGGGCGGGCGCTAACCCGCAACTGCGTCTACCCCTAAACGCATCCCCCCGCCAAAGTGTCGTTTCAACTAACATCAACTAACATCCGGGTTGTATATCTTGTATCCACGGCCGCCGCTGGTCCTCGGGAGTCGAGTAACATGCTCTGGAGCAGACTTGGTCAGGAGCCCCATCAACTTGCCCATTTTACGACTGTCCTTTATTCCCAAGACGTCAAACTCCGTGGCTGCCTGCAACTGCAGCTTAGCCATGGCCTCAGAGGCGGATCCCGTCCAATCCGGTTCCTCTTGCCAATTGGTGCTGGCGGCCTTACCGGCTATCCTAGTTTTAGGGGACCCCCGGAAGAGGTATTTCCTCATAACCACCCAAAGCGCGGTGTGGTCCTCGTTGTCTTCTATCTCAAACTCGGCATCGGAGTTCATGTAGCTGGCTTGTCCAAAGCGCACACAGGGATTCTTTATCTTAAACTTGTCGAGGAAATAGGCGAAAGCAGGCAACTCGTTGATTAAATTGCTGTCCAGTTGTTCCTGTTCTTCGTCCGTGTCGTTCTTCAAACGACCCTTGAACTGTATGGGAGTGGACTTCATGACTATGAGTTTGTCGCGGGTCTCCTCCAAGGAAGGAAGACATCGCATGGAATTGTCCGTGTTATTGACCAAAAACACTATTCGGTTGAATAACCTAGCCGACGTGAAGGACACCGCCTTCTCGTACTTGTCATGGTATTGGAACCCTTTCCCGGCGATAGCGTTCTTTATGTTCTCGCTCATCGTCAGCCTCTTGTCCAAGTCCATCGAGCCTCCGCGGTCATCCACAAGCCACATCTCGTTTCCTATGAGATCCCCGTTTCTATCAGACTGTCCCGACAGGAACGGAACCGGATTAAAGCAGGTCCTCCCGATCAACGGCCCCAATATGGCCGAAGTAAAGAAAGTTTTCCCATCGTTAGGCTCTCCCTTGAGGATAAATGCCTGCCCGGGGCGAAACCGCTGGTTGTCCAACGATTTCCTCAGGGAGGCCCTGCTACACTTCAGCCAACCGTAGAAATTATCCATTTGGCCGGAGTGTCCTCCGATAAGCTGCTCTATCAGTTCCCTTATGGTATCCCACTTGCCCGGTGCGGGCTTTATGTAAATGGGCTCGCTGTCCACAAGCACCCTCTGGTCTCCAAACTCATACACCCCCTTGCGCTTCCCGGAAATAGGAAGCTTGCCGTTGACCACGTTATTGAGCCGTATGGAACGGAGCATGCGACGGCCTAAGCCGGGCTTGCTTTCCGAACCGGGGGCCAAAGAGTAATCGAACAACAGATTCTGCAAAACATCGGCCTTCGCCATCTTCATGAGCTGCGTAACTCCCCTCGGGTCCTTGAAGAGATGGTACAAAGCTCCGTCCTGATGCACGAAGTACTCCGCTAGCACCGCGGCTTGCTTGGTCGCAACCTTGGAATTGGCCGCCGCGTTCTTGACCTTCTTGATGTTAGCTTTCTTCAACGCCGTCCCCCGGTTCTTCCTTTACGTACAAGAGTTGCTGCTCCTTCTTTCCCCGAAAGGAATAAGGCAGCCGAGTCAAACGAACCGGGGTGAGGGAGTTGGGGTCCGCGCCACTCATGACCAACGGTTCGTAAAGGCTGTTTACCATGCTATCAAATTCCCGAGAAGTTTCCGTTCCCAAATCAACGATGGCGTGCACGCTTTTGCCGCCGGACGTCACAATTGATTTTATCGCCAACGGGAGAGTTATCAAGTATTTCAACCAATATTCGGTGATATTGGGGTAATCATGGTCACACTCCAGCACTAAATGGCGGAAATCAGTGACACAATCCTTTGACCGCCACGACCCCTTGACGGCCTCTCCCTTCACCGGGTTGTTGAGGAAAAACACACCTTCTTCGCCACCGGGCACCCTGTGTGAATGTGGGGGCTTCTTGAAATCACGGGGGTAAAACAAATCCTTTTTGTAGCGGGCGCTCCTTAAGATGCAGGCGGTTTCGTCCGTCCGGAAAAGTTTGGATAGGAACTCCGCCACCGTGTGGCAGGAGTCCGTGTGTTTATCCAAGATTTTATAGGGATCCCCGACTCCATCGACCTGGTCTTCCAGACACTCGAAGTCAAAATCCACCGCAGGCCGCTTGGGCCGGGCGTTCCTCTCCAGCGGATCTAGGGCGAGGAACTCTTTCGCACGCTCTATAGAGCGGGAGGTTTCTTCGGCAAGCTTGGCTTCGTCACTTCTCGCTGACAGCGTTCGCACAATGCCTCGGATGTCGGACTCATCCACACCGCTTGCCATAAGCGAGATAACAGTCCGGTAATTCCAAGCATTACAGCCTTGGCCGTCCGGCGGACTACCCTCCACCAAACCTTCCTGCAACATAATTTCTGCGAGTGACTCTCCGGGCTTATTTTCATAGGTTGTTTCATGATTCATTTTTGGTATCTTGTTGTCAGGATCCCATCACAGTCCAGAGGCAGCCCGTGGATCCAGTCCGGTGTCTCCCTCATTATCTCCTTTATTTTATTCAAATCCTCCTCGTCGTCCACTTCGACGACCACCTCGTCGTGAACGTGCATGACCACCGAGAAATGTTTCTCCACTTCCAGTATAGCGTCTCGGAGGCAATCCCTCGCAGTGGCTTGCACTAAATTCTCAGTGAGCTTGCCTCCGTAAAACTTGTACCGAACGGCATTCATGGTGGTGCAGGCTCGATAGTCATAACCGAAGCGCTTCCCGGCTTCCCTAGTTATGGCAAAGTAGTTGAGGACTCTTCCCGAAGGTAATTCTATCGAGTAGTCTCCGTTCAGGGACCGGCGGAACGCCTTGTCCAAGGACTTCCACAACCTTATTATAAGCGGGTTGTTCTGCCGGTAATCGGAAACAACTTCCGAGGCTTCCTCAATGGATATATCCAACCCGGCGAGTATCTTGGCCACATCCACGAACTTCGCAGCTCCGCACCCAAACCCCAAACCAAGGCTACGGGCCTTCGCCAAAGCATAGAGCTCGGGATCTTCTTTCTTCAAGTTATTGCCCTCCCACCCCATGGTGACTTCCGCGTGGGCTTGGTAGGGAGAGGTGGTCTTGCATTTGTCCAAGAACTCGTGGTCTCCGGACAACGAGTGGATGACCCGGCATTCGATCTGGCTGTAATCCACGATGGCGAACTTCTTGCCCGGCTGAGGGACTATCAGACTTCGTATGTTAACGGAAGTCCGCCCCGCCTTGACTGGGTCTCTGTGCAAATTCTGCATGTTAAGCCCGCCGGCTCCACTCCAACGCCCGGTGTGGGCACCGAAATAAAACAACCCGTATTCCATGCGCCGGATATCTCCGGTTCCCTCGCACCTGATCAAAATAGTTTCCACGGTTTTCAACAACTTGTTGTATTTCCTCCAAAGCTGGACCGCCTTGACGAACGGCGCGCTCTCGCCGTAAGTGTCGAACCAGAGCTCAAACTTAGGGTCCTTGGCATTCGTCGTCTTGGGTTTGGGTATTCCGGCCGTCTCGCAGGCAATGGCTATTTGCTTCGGGGAGGTCACGGGGACGGGTTTCCCCTTGGGAGTCTTGGTTCCAGCCCAAGGGATTGTCTTTTGCACCCGCTTCAAGGCCGCTTTCAGCGCTTTTTGGTAGGTCTTCGCACGTGCGTAATCTATATAAACTCCGCGTTCGCACATGGACAAGGTGTGGAGGGATATGGACTTTTCCTTGTCCGGCCACTGGGAGTGAAACTTGTTCCAGAATTTAAAACAAATCTGGGAGTCCAAGAGAGCATACTCTTTCCAGATTTCTTTCTGGTCGTCGTCCAGTGTGCTGTAGTGCACTCCTTTCATGTTATCTCGGACATCCTTGCTCATCTTGTTGCCAAAAGCATTCTCGGAAGCAGTCGCAAGAGCTCGGCCCGCACACAAGAAGACCGAAAGATGGGAGGCGTCGTGCCAAACCTTGGGCATTACGCCGATCTTCTTCAACTCGACAAACCGGCGATGGACAGCGCGATCAAACCCGGTGTTCCAAGAAACCCACTCGAGGTCGGCTACCTGCTCCCAGTCAAAATCTTCCGGGGGGCCGGAATACTCTATCCCATCAGCTACTACTGATACGAGGGGGGATTCGAACCTCGGGTCGAGGACGTATTTCCTCGGGCCAAGGGTCCTGACGGAATAATCCTCCGAATAGAAAGTTTCATAGTCAACGGCGCAATACACGGTTCTTTCTGGTAAAAATTAGCTAGAGCGAGGCAAGCCTCGGCATCGACCCCCCGTTCCCGCGCCTGCCAGAACGGGAACGAGGAAGTTGACACCTTTAGGAGGCTCGCTGATGCGAGCAGTGATGGGAGGATCACAAAATGCAGTGCTCTTCCAAGAACCCCAACATAGCGTCGTCGTGACGGCCCATCGACCGAAGAATCGGGACGAACCACGACATGGACTTGTTGGAACGGAGCTCGGAGGTGAGGCTCCACTTCCCGCGGTGGACTCCGTCGCGTAGATGTCCGGCCAGCATGGCCGTGGCGACGGTGCGACCAACGGTGTTGAAAGCGGAGGACTGAACGATCCAGAGAGCCCTCACGAACCCGACTTCCTTCTTCCCGGTGCCGAAGAAGAGCGTGGCATGCTCCTTGTCGACGGGAATGAGGACGACCAGCTCGGCTGCCTCCTTGACGCGGCGCTCGGCCTCGAATTCGAGAGAAAACCCCTCTGCCAGAAACTCCTCGCGGGTATTGAACCTCTTGGGACGGATCTCGGGGTCGAACTCACAGTCCTCCACGAAATACTTGTCCGCGCGAAGCACGGTGATCTCGATGGGTTCCTTGCCGTCACCGACGCAAAGCTCCTTGTTGAACACAAACCCTCCGGGGTCAAACTCGTTGCCGAGCATTCCAGTTTTCTGAACGAGCGAGAAATAGGGGATCCTAATGTCCTCTATGTCCCACCCACTTCCGCCGGGGCCATTGTAGGCAGTTATTTCCGCTGCTTTTTCTACCACGATGTCCGTCGTTTCCTCTTCCTTCTTCGAAGGGCTTTTGAATGATGTCTTAGCCATAGTTTTTTTGTAGTTTAGTATTATTGTTGATAGTAAATTAGTTTTCTCGTTTCAAGGAGCGTACGTCATCCCCAAAGCCAAGTACCCCGGCTTTCTCCAAAGTAGCCTCCAGCACTTTCCGGGCTTTGCCTTTTTCTCCCCTTTCGGACATGGACCCAATTGATTTCTGAAGCTTGGGCAAACTCACCGTGGCACACTCCAAGAACTCGTCCAAGTCCAGCAAATCCTTCAAAACGTCGTAAACTTCCTGAGTGCTGGTGAATTTAGGGCGGCCTCGTCGTATATTCAAGTGATAGTTGGGGATTTCGACCCCATCCTCCACCCGCATGGCCATGGCGGATTCCTTTATCTCCCGAATGAAAGCTTCCAACGCCGGGACCGCATCCAGCACGGCTGACAAGTATTCCGCATCGTCCATGTCGCCGGCTGGAGGCAGCAGCCCCGGCCTTACCCCACTATTGAGAAATTTTACGAAAGAGGGGCAATGTACCTTTCGAGCGCAGTACAAGCAGTTCTTGGGAGCGGCATGGAGTAGTGCCTCGTCTTGAGTGTCGTCGTACTCCTGCACCCTTTCGACGATGCCTCTGATTTTGACGAGGATTTCCTCCACGCCGTCCCGTGTGAACTGCGCCGTACTGATTACACCTAACCGAGGTTGCAGAAAATGCATAATGGCGGTTTCCACGTGAGGGAACTCAGCGAGCGTCCCGGCGACGTAAGCCATTCCCTGTAAATTTACCTCCGCGTCCGCGACGGGCAACCACCCGAACTTATAATCTATCACGTGCGCGACTTTCCCGAGATCCGTCAAAACCAAGTCGCAGAACCCGTAGACCTCCCCGTCGCAATGGAGTTTCCGCTCGTTGTGGAACGAGGGGTTTTCCATGTCGGCCGCCAAATCATCAACGTAATCCTGACAAACGGAAACCAGCTCCTTCAAGTTAGCGGGAAGCTTGGACCAATTCCCGGAATCCAGCGCCTCGTGGCAGTCGATGCCTTCCAGCGTGACTGGGTGCATCTTGGACTGGTCTTCGAACTCCCGGGCCACGTAACCCGGGCATCCGTCGAAATAAGCCAACTTACTCGGGCTGACCCGGGCGTGCTTCCTATCGGAGTGGTCTACTACTAGTTTTATTTTTTTCATCTTAAATTACAGCCCGGAATCTAGGGAGCGTAAGTTCGGGATGTACCTTCCCGCCAATTGCTCTATCTCTCCGTGGTTCAAAAGGGCCCACATGTGTCATCCCGAACATGGCGTTTACGAAACACTACTATTTCACTACATGCAAGGAAAAAAGTTGACTTTTGTAAAAAAAAATCAAAGATCCGCATTATGACTAAGGAAAACGTAAAAAAAGTTGTGGGGGTCCGGTTGACGGAAACCACTAAAAACAAGCTCGATACGCTCTCCGCCAAGTACCAAGTGTCCGTATCCACGTTAGTGAGGATAGCGGTTAACCGACTTGTCCAAGACGCGGAGAAAGATAAGGAGATTTCCTTGTCATGATAGCCGTGGACCCGGGTGTGAAGGGCGGCATGGCCTACGACGTCGGGAGTGGCCCGATATTAACCTCGTGGGGAGGCGTCGCCAAAATGTACGAAGAGTTGGAGACAGTGCTTACGGTTATGAAGACCCCGCCTAACACGGCACCCGTCGCATATGTGGAGCACGTCACGGCCTCTCCCATCATGGGAAGGAAGGCGGCGTTTACTTTCGGGCACAACTTCGGGCAGTGGGAAACGCTTTTCTTCGCGCTCAACGTGCGCGTGGAGCTAATCAAGCCACAAGTGTGGCAAAGGGGAATACCGGGGCTTGGTGGAAGTACTCGGAAAAGAGCCTTGAAAGCCCATGCGACGAGACTTTACCCGGATCTTAAAGTTACGGCGGCGACACAAGACGCCCTCCTGATACTAGACTACGCAAAAAGGACATATGATGGCTAAAATAGATTATGAACATGGTAAGGACGCGGACGCGGAAGGATTTGATTACGACAAGTTCGCAACCGAGCTCGGTCTGGAAACACACCAAGCTCGGTTGGCGTTGGAGCTAGCTTGCTCGAACCTAAAACTGTTCGACAAGAAACAAAAGGACTACGGCAGTGCGAATATCTCCAATAACCCCATGCCAGAGTTCGGGGTGGCTATCCGGGCCAACGACAAAATCCAACGAATAATGAATCTTCTGGGGAAAGACACGGCTCAATGTGAGTCTAGAGAGGACTCGTGGATGGATTTGGCGAACTACGGCCTTATCGGATATATGGTGGCAACGGGACTTTGGAGGTAATGGGATGAACGGAGCAGCGGGCAACCCGAGAAACCTACCGGACGGCATCGACTATAGCGCTATGTTGGACGTCAAGGCGTCTGTCGAGAGGGTAGCTCTCGAAATGGAGCGGATGGACAACCCCAACATAAAACTATTTGATGAATTGGCTCCTGCCTTCATGGGCTTCGCCACACGAGGTTCGAGCTCCGAACCGATGGCAGCCTATGATTACGACAAATGTAGCACTTTGCTACAAGAACGGCAGAAGTGGACTCAAGAAGAGGCCATCGAGTATCTGGAGTTCAACTACGTGAACGCTTGGTTCGGGGACGGGACGCCCTTCTTCGTGAAGACTGTTTAGCCTTCTTGTTCATCTTGGCGGCGTAGGCTTTCCCCTTCTTGGTGTAGGACGCCTTTTGTTTCCGTCCCCGGCTGTCGGTGTATGATGGCACGGTCCTCATCATGTAGTCTATGGGGTGGGTGCGTCAAGTCTTCTTGATCGTACTGCCGGGCTACTTCCAAACAAAGTTCCACCTCCGTCTCATCAATGACATGAGGCTTTCTCTTCATGTCATTGCGTAAAACGTTCGAAATGAGCGAGATCCAGCCCAAAATGACATGATGACATGTAATCCGGCCAAAAACCCAATAAATGTTATTACCTTATATATACTCACACTTTTTTACTGTTTTACATGTCATCATGTCATTGGCGTATATAGTGTGCTGGATACCAAAGAGTTATGAAATGACATGTAAGAATACCCTCATGTCATTCATGTCATTCCTCGTTCCATCCAATTTTTAGCCCTGAGTCGTCGGACCAGCACGTAGCTTGGGTTTTAGCGGATTTGAAGGGCATATAGCACCCACACCCGAATCCGACGGCATTGGGTCCGCAAGTCTTGGAGTCCCGGTTATATATAGGACATTGCCGGCATTTCCTCATTCGGCTCCACCACAGTTTGCGGCCCGCGTTCCTCCCTATTGCGAGTAAAACCATTTTCCAGAGCGTGAGGGGGTTTCTAAGCCCTCCCACTGCCTTAGCCCATTCCTTCAGTCTGCGGCGGTTTATGATACCCATACGCTCGATTAAACCCCAAAAGCACCGGGACACGAGCAAAAAGTTTGAGAATGCTCCGACTAGAGACGCCCTATGTTATACTCGTACGCAGGCAAAAGAGCAAACCCCCCTTGCCCCCCTTCCCTAGTGGTATGGTTTGGGTAGTACCCTACCACAATCTCCTTGCTTCGGCTTATAGTCTAACCGCAACAGAAACCAAGTGACCAACAAAACAATGAGTAAGACTCCACTACCTGCTTCCCTTGGCGGAAGCGTCTCGATGCTTGACCTAATAGGGAAAGCCCGAGCTGAAATAGACACGAAACATACGGACAATACACAATCCGCTTATGATAACCTCGTGTCCGTTAACGAATCGACTGGCGTAATAACCTTCGGTTCCCACGGGGTAGACATGACCCGTGAAAAGACTGCTGACGGCAAGTTCGTTGCAATGACCTCTGAGCAATCAGGAGCAAGGCAAGCCAACAGCCAAGCCAAGAAACATATTGGCAACACAATGACCAAGGAGCAGTCCGATGAGCATGGACTCGCAATCCTTGCCGATATAACCGCTGACCCTAACCTTCGGATTATCGGCATCGCAAAGGACGGCAAGTATGGGTGGAAGATAATGGTTCAAGATGTATCGGGAACCAAGTCCATCCTTCAAGTCCAGTCCGAGCATCTCCAAGCTCACGAGGCTACCATCGAGGAGATTGTGAAGGCTGGCGATGTCGGAGCCGTGATGAAGTTCCTTGACGACTTGGTGAACCTGTAATCCGACAGGTTTCCGCTAGCCCAATTCGGGGCTAGCGGTTCACGCTTTTTTTAGGGGTATGACCTGTGGACATCAATGCAGGGCATCCATTTTAACCACTAACCACGAGGATATAATTATGTTCTGTCTCTATTGTTTCGGGAAGTTCATCCAAACTTTGAATGCACTCCCAACATTCCATGACCTTGGTCCAGACCCAGTCACGGACCACATCGATGCCGACAAGGATGGCATAACCCAATGGATTCCCTTGGGCAAAACCGATGCCTTGTCTCCGTTGGTTGTCGAATGGGAAGACAACCCACCACATCCAAGCCCAGCCGAACGGGCTGAACTGCTTGAGGAGCTACGCTCATGAAGTTCAAGACCTTGAGCTGTCAAACGATGACCAAGAAAGAACTCAAGACAATGCTCAAGCTTGAGGTTGCCTTGTCTCTTGATGACATCAAGCAACTCAAACGCATCCTTAGCAAGGGATGCCATCCCGACCATCACAAGACTCTCGGCTTGTCGAAGAAGACTTGCGAGAGGTTGATGAAGGATGTGAACCAACTCATCAAGGACTTGGAGGACTGCACTATCCTCCACGACTCCATGGTTCGACAACTCGATGAACGAGGGCTTCATCGAGGGAACACCAAACTCCTCAAGGAATAACACTTTGCTTTTCATCACCATGCGTTACATCACAAAGTCCTCGGCAGTGAGGCACAATTGGGAGGATTGCCTTCATGTATTAGCTCTAGGAACAGAGGAGGGTGGCACCCTCGGGCAAACAGCCGATAGCAAGGAGAAAAACGGGTTGGCTCATGACCAATCCAAGCGAGAGGTACGCTTTAGTGTAATGCTACGGCTAGATAACCAAGACCTCGAAGTATCCGAGCGGGTTCCATCTCCTCGGTGGTTGCATACCACCGAGGAGAGCCTGTTTACCTCACTTTATTTAAGGGGTGACAACTGTGGACATCAACGCACAACACCCCTTTTAACCACACCAACATCGAACAGAAAGACCAAATGAATATATATCTAATGCTACTACGACTCGTTCTCGCAGTCGTTGACCTTGCCAAGAAGCACAGACTCAAGGCGAGGGAGATTGACCCAGTCCTTCAACTTGTCAGCGATATCTCGGAGGCAACTGTCCATGAGGAATGCCACCGCGAGACTCTGAGTGAACGAGCCACTACTCTAGCCAACGAGCTCGCCACCGCTATTGATGACCTCGACCGGAAATACAAAGCTCAAGAGCTCACCGAGGAACAGGGGTGGAAAGAGCGGAGGTCACTCCACACGCACATCGGACAAGCACGGGAGCGGGTGAAAGAGATGGGTAACTTGGACGAGCACAAGGACATCTACAAGGCGGTGGCTATCTACGAGCAGGTGCTGATAGAACTTTGCGTCATGTTCCCTCGCACCAATGTACCGCTGGAGGTCGACCGCCGGAAAGGCTCGGGTACTATAAATGCCTTCCCCGAAGGAGTACTGCCCAACGGTGACACCATCCATGTTATAGAAGCTGACGGCACGGGTGCGGACATCTCCGACCTCGAAGCCTTTCGAACCGCAGCTAACAACAAGGGAGACCAATCATAATGGGTAAACCAAATCACTCACCGAAGGGTAAGGGCCGGAACTGGTGGTATCGCATCCGCAACATCCGAAAGGACCAAAAGGACGCCGCAGACCGCAACACCCACAAGAAATTCGTTGCGGAGGAGGAGAAGAAGAAGGAGAGCCGGGAAGCATCCATACCATCCGTCCTCCCCGAACGCCTGCGTAACATCGGCCCAGTTAGCCCGAAGGCTACCACCAACTGGTTTGGCAAAGCATGGTCTGGCGTGAAGGGTGCTTTAAGGGGGAAGTCATGAAGGTTACGGTAGGACTCAAGATGGGCGAAGGTGTCGCTGGCTTCCTGTTCAAGTTAGGCGACCTCGTCCTTGAAAACTCTTACTCGAACATTTCGGGTGGACCCAATGCCAAGGAGGACATGGAGGAAGCCATCGAGGCTTTCATCCGTGAGATGCGGGAGCTGGGTCATGAAATCATCGTTGACCCAAGCATCATCGCCAAACTCAAGGAAACTTATCCTTACTTCAAGCTCCCTTCCCTCGAGAACAAGGGACCATACGATGATGCCATGGCAGATGCGGATATCGAGGAAGCAGGGGAAAACCTCGCAAAGGATTGGGTAGATTAATGTTTGACCTTCGCCCCTACCAACACACGACCCAGCTCATCATCGCCATGGTGAGCTGGGTCACCTTTTTTTGGGGGATTTCGCCTGTGGACATCAATTTAACAACACACCAATAACATGAAGAAGCTAAAATATATTTGCGTCTACTTGCACGGCACGACCCTCCTTGACGACTGCCTTCCCCACGAAGCCCAACTTGTTCCCCCATTCAATCCTCAAGCCGTGTGGGATGCTGGTGTGGAGGAGATGAACGAAGCCATGCACCAAGTCGGTAATAACGAACGCAGTCGGCTACTGGCAACGTTGCTCATGCGTTTCCAACAATTTCTTCCGTCCCATGATGCCATGATAGCATTGAATGGCGTAGCCAAGCTAATGCATGACACGGACACAACGAACGGAACCGTAATTATTATTCGTAAAGACGGGAGTACCCGTCTGTAACAACCAAAAAGAAAGACCAAGACCAATGACAACACCCAATGATACCGACATCCGCTCTGATATTGAGCAAGAAGTCGATGAAATACAGAAGAAGAACGACAACCAACTAGTCAATCAACTGCGAGAACTGCGGGAGGGAGACCAATTCATCTCGACCGGTGGTGACGGATGTGCTTTCACCCAGCATCTCAAGTTCTTGATTCTCTTTGGAGGCACCCTTGCCGAAGAGATGCAGGCCAATCCTCAAGTAATGGGGGACAAGGAAAGCGAGAAGATACTCTTGGGCTTGGAAGTCGCAATCGAGGGAATCAATCACATCCTCACATTACCCAGTCAATACGATGTGATTGACAGACTCATCGACCGAGTCGAAGCCTGCGATGCCGAACGCTCCAACCTTCTCAATGCAGTCGGACAGCAGGAAGCCGGAGGCGAGGCTGTCTACTTGGAAGATTGGAAAAAGGACGGCTCACTTCCCTTCACCTTCCCATCCGGAATCGGGAGAGACCAATCATGACAGTACTGGATACAATACTAGCGACCTTCATCCTTGTGGTGCTTGGGTTCACGCTTCGTGGTTTGGTGGCTTACGCCAGTGAACGCCAAAGACTAAGGCTCCCCAAGCCAGTTCATGAGGACAAGGCATTCCGTGACAAGTTGGACTCAATCAAACATGAGGACAATGTCATAAGCTTCTTTGATGACCTCGGCCCTCCTCCATCCCAACTTGATATCAGCGGTTTCATGCATAACCATCGTTCGGTTGAGGAGTATCAACTCTACGGTATTCGCCGCTGCTGTCGGCTGCTCCTCGACCCAATACATCCACACAGCGAGGATTGGCCTTGGAGATGCCGAGCACGCTTGGGAGGTGTCTCCGGTTACAGGGGAAATCGCTTCCACTCCCTGCCCAAGAAGGTTCTGTATCAGCAAGCCCTTGAGTATTTGTCGGAGAATGCATCGCACCACCAGCTCCTTGATTGGAAAAGCTTCTACCGCAACCACCCCGAAGAAGAAATTGCCATGATAGCGGAATCCCAATCAATGGGCGGTCATAGCATCCCCGAAATGTCCAAGGAAATATGCCAAGCTCTCGGATCAATGCTCACCCCCCGCCAACAACTCGACACCTTGTGCAAGGAGATATTCCCCGACATGGAACCGTACGCCGCTCGCTCTCGATTCCGATGGTACAACAGGCGATGGGTGCAAACCCATGACGAGGCAGGGACGCCTGTGGACATGGCAGACAAGGCAATCGAAAAGGGAGGACACCACGATGTCAGTTGACAACATATTGAAGAGAGCGGGGTTTCATTCCCCCGACCAAGTGAAGGAACATCTCGCCTCGATACCTAGTTCGGTCGATGGCGTCATTGGCTCCCGAAAATTCATTCATGCTCCCAGTTCCCGTCTCGTGAATGCCTTGCTGTACCAAGGAATCAATCATGTCACGCCGTTGATGCCCGGTGAGGTAAACACGGGGCGTGCGTGGAGGTGCCCGACCAACGAAGTTCGTAATTACGAAGGAGGTTACTGTGAATAAGTTTCTTAAGAATCTCGAGAGGGACAACCTCTACCCGTTGGGGCGTGACGCAACCCTGTCCGATTGGAAGTCGGGCAGGTTCGTTCGCATGTTCGCTCCAAGTAGTTGGTACTCATCAATGAGGCACCGAATGGATCCCGATGCCGACCACCCAACGGGCCCGCACCGAGTAGGCGGCCAAGGTATTACGCACTCCAGTAAAGCCTCCCTGCACTTGCCTAGTTGGTTTCATGAATCATACGACCTTAAGTGGAACGCAAATGTTTGCGGTAGACCCCTCGCAGTAAGCGAAGGGCAAAACTTCAATACCTCTTGGGGAACGAATGGCAAGAAAGATGTATTCAAGGATGATTTCCATGGTGTGCTACCCGAAGGCTACTTGTTAATTCCCCACGACTTCTTGATAGGGTCTGAGCCAAGGTGGGAATCTCCCCTGAGCCTGTTCGAATACCCATTCTATGCACCGTTCGCCACCCTCACCTCCTTGTTTCATGACTCGGGAGCCAGCATAGTGGACAAGTGGGAGTTGGAAGATGAGTCAAAGGGGTACGAAGTACGCTATCAACGGGAGCTTGTATCCAAAATCAATGCCAAGTGGTGGGTCGGCAAAGCCAAGACCTGTCGTCACAAGATTGAATACATACTCAAGTGGTTGCGAGACCCCACGCTTGACCTCCGCGTGAGGTGGGGAATCACTCCCAGCGATCAATTGAAAACTAGCAAAGAGAGATTCACTTGCACTGACGTGGCGGAATTGTGGAATTCCTATGACAATCCGGAAGAACCCTACGCTTTGCGGTATAATCTTAGGAATGACTACGGTCACCAAAGAAAGGATCCAGACCAGACTAGTGGCAAGCACCTCGATGGCACCAAGAGCATAATCTACGGACGGAGGTTTGAACTGAACAGCGACCGCGTGCGATTGCGTATCGGGATGATGCCTCGCTTGAAACAGTACATTGTCTGCAAGGACACTTATTCACCTGCATTGGCCGCGCCTTGCAAAGAATATAAAACTGATGCAGTCGCCAGTCGCAGGGAGACTGGTTCATGGGACGCAACGCGCTTCCGTGCTCATCCCAACTACAATGACGCCCAAGACCACCTCTTCACTACTCCCATCAACTTGTTGGGAGTGTTCGGGGAACAGCGCAACTCCTTGATCAAGGACAACCTTTGCTACAAAGCTCATACGGATTCACACTATCGCAGCCCCAAAAGGTCTTGGTTCTATGTCAATACGCCCGTGCCAGATGCAAAGAGCGAGCACGGCCGTGTTAGAACAACGCTCGAGCTGGGCTGGACACACATTCGTTCGTTCAACTTGTGTTTCAAGCGGGTTGGGCAGGGACTGTATGAGTGGAAGGATTTGGGATGGGAACTCCCCGAGGAATCATATGACCCGCCGGGAGCTGAAACCAATACAAAGGCGGACAATCAACTCATGGCCGTTCGGTGGCTCACCGCACGTATGAACAAGGAGTTGAAGGGACGTTGGTATCTGCGAACAACTGGGCCCGCTTACACAAACCTCCCAATTAAAGGCACGAACAGAAACAGCACCCATCAACAGATAGCGTGGCTCGGCGAGTGGATCAACATGCTGGAGACGTTGATGGAAACTGACCGCCGAGGCGCCGAGTACTTGGCTCTGATGATGAACCAACTAATTGACCCGAAAAGAACAACTGGTTGGGACAGTCCCCGGTATCAATTGAATGCCGAGATGAAATTCATCAAAGGCAGTCACCCCGGTCGCCTTCGAAAATTGATAAATGACCCCAATATACTGACACCGCCCACGGGCTTGCCCGATTCTGAGAGAGAATCACTACACAAAGCACGCAACGTGTTCTATAAGTATCTTCCAGCTTTTACCGTCAAAATGTTCAAGAAAGCGAAAAAGGATTACCTCAAGCAGAGGCATCATGAGGATTGTGACCAAGTCTTGACTTGCAAATGCCCACCCAACGGAGGCTTGAATATTTCCTACAAGTACTTGAAGCAGTTATATCGCAAGAGATGTAACCTAGCCGTCAAGTGGCACATATCCGACAACGACTGTCAAAGTGGAAAAGTATTCAATGCATTGACTGGTTCCCTTGTCGTCCTACTCCCTCGAAACAGGGTATCTCATAAGCAGAGCCGAGACGGACCCACGATACTCAATACCATGAACGTTGATTATTCCGGCGGATTCATTGTGTTGTCCAACGGAACCTTGGATTCAATGCACGTGTCCGAAGCTACCGGTCACCATCAGCGGGGACAATATCCGGAAGGGGATTCTCCGCCATTCGCAGGGCCCGTGAGGTTCAGATGCACCGTTGATGCGGTAAGGGCTTTCCGCGATCCATATGTCAGCGCCTTGTCCTCCAAAGAATTCAAAGGATACCCAGCCACGTACGCATACGACCGCCCCTATTGCGTGGTAAGGAAATCAGAGAGACAATCAACCCCCGACTGGTTGTTGGTTCGATCCCATGCCAGCGTGACCGAGGTTCGCCCGAAAGAAGAGATAGCTCATGACCTCCGAGTCCATCAAATTACGTACGATAGGCTCAAGTTGGAACTGGCCAATGGCGTGGATGCCGCCGGCATGCCGCTGAGCAAGCGATCTCGGTTGGATTATGTGAACTGCTACCTCCCTCGGTTGGAGAATCAACTTAAGTTCCCTCGGGAATTCAACCAACACAGGGTGTCCAAGGGGTTTGACGAACAACTTCAATTAACTAACTCGATAGGTCAGCTTTACCACGACCGATCAATTGGACAATTTCCGGTCATGAGTACGGCGTATGCAGTGCTATTTATGCCTGTGGACATGTTCGATGCCTCTCCAATGGAAATATACAACTGGATGAAAGATTATTGTGACAAGTTGATCACCCGCTCCCTTCGCAGTCGCAGGTATTGCTACGCCAATTGCGTGTGGCAATCACTACATAAGCTACGGTGGTGGGCCAAGTCTTTTGGGCTGACTCGGAAATTCAACCGCCAGTTTCCCATGAACAAGTTGGAGAATATATACATGAAACAACTGATTCGGTACCGAGTGAAAAATTTATGTCCGCTTACTGGGCGGCCAATGAACAGAACAACAAATGTAGATACCTTCCGTGAACGCGAGGGGTATGTACGAAACGTAAAGGAAGAAGAAATATGGAAATACCAACGCTAACGCCAACCGAGCTAACTCAATGCTTGAAATTGGCTTTCATCAATAATGAGAACACTATTGTCACGGGGGCACCGGGACAGGGGAAAACGGCTCTCGTCAAGGACGCCATTCGTGCGGTCGGCTTTGACTCGATATTCGTTCACCTCTGCTGCAGTGACCCGGTGGATGTAAAGGGGATGCCACACTTCGACAAGGATCCGGAAACCGGGGACACGGTGCCCAACTTCCTCCCCTTCGGAGACATGCGACGCATGATGTACGCCAAGAGGCCAACGGTGGTGTTCTTGGACGACTTCGGCACTGCACCGATATCAGTTCAAACCGGATACATGCAAATCGTTCAAGAGAGAAGATTGAATGATTTCCCAATCAGCGAGCACATCCGGTTCTGCATTGCCACCAACCGTTCGGACGACAAGGCCGGTGCCAACCAAGGCGTGATCGAAACAATCAAGGGTCGCGCTACCATCTTGCCAACACGCCCGGATGTCGCCGAGTGGTGCAATTATGTCAGCAAGCACGGCGTGGCTGATTACAGCGATGAACCATATGACCCATGCCCGCATGAGTTGTTGGCCTTCGCCCGCTTCGTCAATTCCAAGGGAACTCCGCTGTTCGAGTTCAAGGCGGAGAAGAACGTGGAACACCAGTGCTGTACTCCAAGGAACTTGTCTAGGATGGGCAGGTGGATCAATCGCTACCAAGAAGAAAGCATCGATATGTCTGATATTCCCTTGGCTGTCATCCACGGCACCGTGGGAGATGTGGTCGGTACCAAACTGGCCGGGTTCGTCAAGACTATCAGCAAGTTACCTTCGTTCGCCGAGATTATGAAAGATCCTTACGGCACCCGCGTCCCCAACGAACCAAACGAGTGTTACGCGTTGGTTGGGTTCTTGGCCAACAAGGCTGATCATAAGAACTTCGATGAACTCGTAGACTACGTGCTTCGTTTCTCGCCCGAGTTCCGGATGGTGTTCCAACAGGACGTGGTCACTAACAACGAGGCGTTGATGCAAGTATCCAAGTACGATGACCTGCTTCAATCCACCAAGGAAGTGGTGCTACCATGACACGGATAAACGTAGCACCAACATCAGCTCCCCTCAGCAAAGAGGACCAGAAAGACCTTATCGACAAGGGCACCCTCCGAATCAGACGCATTCAATGTCGGAAGCTGGTCATGGAAAAGCCCTTTTGGGCGGCGATCATGTATCAATTGTTGATGTCGGTTCGCATGGGAGAGGGCACTGCTTGGACGGACGGCCGCCGACTGGTGTTCGATGCTCAATTCATCGACTTGTTGACCGAAGAACAACTACTCGGACTCATCCTACACGAACTAGCTCACGTGGTGTTCATGCACCACCTTCGCCGAGGACCCCGGGACGGTCAACTCTGGAACATGGCGGCTGATTATTGCATAAATTGGCTGTTGGTTCATGTCGACAGTCAAGTCCTGCCCGATGGGGCTCTTCTCGAGGATGAGTACAAGGATGACACGGCTGAACAAGCTTACGCCAAGTTGTACAAGAAATATCCGCCGCCGCCGCAGGGGCATGGGAACCCTCCCGGACCTTGCAATGGTGGGCTGGGAGGTCAGCAACCACCGGGTGTGCCCGGCGTACCTGGCCAAGATTGGGGCGAAGTACGCGATGCGACTGGGGAAGGGGACGTAAAATTAACCGATTCCCAAAAGAAAGCGGCCGAGCAGCTGATGGCAGTGTCAATTCGACAAGCGATGAACACCGCCAGACGCCAAGGCAAGATGCCGGGTGGCTTGCGGGAGAAATTCGAGGGGTTACTCAAACCTACCGTTGATTGGAAGAAAATTCTCAACGACTTCTTGTCAGAAAGATTCCCCTTGGATTACAGTTGGACCACGGTCAATACTCGACGCAGCCTCCCCGACTCCTGCCTCCCGGGCAGGGACGGAATCCAATGGGCACGGGTTGCCGTTGCCATCGACACGTCCGGTTCCGTGACAGTGGATGAGATCCGGCAAATGTGCTCGGAGATAATGCACTGTCTGGACTGCTATGATTCAAATGGTCAAGGGATGGAAATTGACGTCCTTTACTGTGACACTGAGTTACACGGCCATGAAACACTGACGTCCGGCGACATGCCGTACCAAGAAATCAAGGGAGGCGGAGGCGGTACCATGTTCTCTCCAGTCATGGAGGAGTTCAAGGACCGTCAATACCTCACCGAAGACCCAGCCGCCTTGATCTACATGACGGACGGCTGCTGTGATGATTTCGGGGATGATCCCGAAATCCCTGTCCTCTGGATGATGGTCGGGGATTACTATAATAAAACATTCAAACCACCGTTCGGCACTGTTAGCCGGATGGAACTTGCTAACTAGGAAAGGAAAAATGACTAAGCTACATATGGCTACTAGCCAAAACGACCCCAGAAATGGGAAAATACTACAAATCGCCAAGCTCAAGGGACTTCGTCCCCACTTCACCAAGTGGGTCAACGGTATTCTGATTGAGCAGGGCTTCGTTGACTCCGATGGAACGGCTAAGGGCGGATTAGGCCACGCTGTCCGTGGGCCTTTGGTCGGTGACGACCGGGTCGAGGAGTTCTACGATAGAGTAATCAATGGATTGGAGGCCGTTGAACCTCTTGCGCCCGGAGATCCCTTGCCCGAGGGACATCCGTTTGCAATTCCCCTCGCCGAGTTGATGGCAGGAGAAAAGGAGACGCCTGTGGACCGCACGAGCACAATAGAAAAATACACGGCTGACTCCGAAGAAGTTGAAGCCCATTCCAAGAATGATGGCGAGGTTCGAGGCGTTGACAGCAAGGTCGATCCGCTCGATGCCGCTCAACCCTGCCCCGAGCTGGCTTGCCAAGTGGATGAACAAGTCGGTGACCCAAATCCATTGGCCCACGTAACTGCTGATGAACTCGATGGTTTCCGGGAATTCATGACGGGAGCTAAGGATACTGCCAAGGAAGCGCTCAAGGAAGTGGTTGTTCTCGGTGAATCCAATATGCTCATGGAGGGGAGACTCTCCGCTTTGGAGCAACAAAACTCCGCTCAACGACTCGACAAGGTCGAAGACATACTCGGGAATTGCTCGAATCCGTGTCAAGGTGATCCCGACGAGACTCCAGCTCAGACACTCAATGTGATTGAGGCCCGACTCAGCCAAGCGGAGGTATCTCTCCAAGACTTGGGGGACTCTCTCCCCGGGGGAGCTAGCAATCGTGATGGCGCGGACATTGCTGCAATTACCGCAAGCATAACGCACGCCGTGCTTGATGAAGTAGTCAAGCTGTGTGTTACCCGTAACGATCTTCAAGTTTTACTCAACCTAAATAAGGAAGGCAAATAATGACGGATATAAGAAAGAAGGCTCAACTAGTGGCGCTGCAAGTCAGCAGCTGGGGTGGGCAGAAAGTCGACAGGAGTGTGTCAATCGCTACCTGTCAATCGCAGAACGCCGATCGCAAGTCGGGAAGTTTTGTAAAGAAGTTGGTACCTCCCGAGGCTCTTAAGCCTAGGGGGCGTGCCGTCAATGCGCTACGTGAGTTCATCAACCACATAACGCTCCCATGGGACAGGGGTCGGCGACTTCTCCCCAACCAATCGTACATGAAGAACCTGCCATCAATCGACAAGCACATACAAACCGTCAATGATTGCACCAACACCTTCTTGAACGATTACGCTTCTTGGGAGCAGGCGGGGAAAGCTCAGCTCGGCAATATGTACGATCCCGGGGATTACCCATCAATCCCGGACTTGAGGCAACGCTTCAGTATTGACCTCGAGTTCGAGCCCATACCGAGAAAGGAGCACTTCCTCCTCGATATGCAACAAGCAACGGTCGATGAAATTGCAGCCAAGGCCGAGAAGGTCGTTTCCAAACGAATGCAAGAAGCTCAACAGTCCGTGTGGACTGGCCTCCTCGAGGTGACGAGCCACTTCGCTGACGTAATGGCCCAACCGGACAAGCGATTCAAGTCATCCACTCTCACCAACTTGTTGGACACCTTGGAAGTGGCTCCCTCTCTCAATCTTGAGGATGACCCTGTGCTTAATGACGTGGTAACCGACATTCGCACTTGCCTCAAGGGGCTTGACGCTGATCAACTCCGCAAGAATCCGTTACTTCGCAAGACTGCGGCCAATGCAGGCACGAAAATCGTTGGCGAAATAGAACAAATCTTAGAAATGGCAGATGCCGTTTAACCTAAAAACCAAAAGAAAGAACAGAATAGTGAAAACAATAGTAGAAAAACCAATAACCGTACGTGATCGCGTACGGAATGTAATAGAGAATAACTCAACACTTCCCACGCTGGACGTCATGTCGCAGGAAATGGGAATAAACAAGGCGAACCTATCCAATGAAATCTCGGTCATGCGAGGCTTGGGGTGGTCAATTGACATAATTGGCGAGAGGGGCAATCCCCGAGGTTACGTGGTAACTCCTCCTCACACCACATGGACCCCGGATGAAAAGAGGAGCTCACTAGCTCGGTCAATGGAGCAATCGGGAATATATCGAGCGGAAGATGGAACGTTTCGAGCTGACCAGAAGAAGAAGGCCAAGAAGAAGCAACACCGGAAAACAAGGCGAGAGCTTGCGGGAAAGCAACTGCAAGAAACAATTGCCCGACGCCGGAACCCGCAGCTCGACATAATACTGCACGTAACTGACTTGGATGCCAAGCTGACCCGGTACGCCAAATACTTCGTAGTTCTACTGGGGGTGATATCAGTCAGTATCGCCGCCCTCGCAATACACACAATAATCAACTGATCTGGGAGGATCACATCAATATGGCTATAAAAACCAACAACGCATTGTCAGCTTTCGGTAAGAAGGCGGCAACTACATCAACGAAAGTCTACTCAAAGCTACCGGACCCGGACGGCACTATCTCCAAGATGGTCGACCAACGGGTGGATTGCGCTAGCACCGAGAAGGCCGCTTCCGGCACCAAGAAACAAATCGATGGTGTCTTGAAGAACTACGGCCTCGATACTTGGGTGGATAACAACGAGGATAAGGACCTCACCGAGGACACGTTCCAAGCGGACGGCAAGTCCGGCTCGGTGAAGGTCATATTCACCAGCCGTTATTACGACCTAACCATCGACCGAGAAGATCCGAAGTCAGCCCAACGCCTCAGCGAAATCCAATCACTGTTGGGCCTATCATACGGACGGTTCGTCACGGAGAAGTTCAAGCTGGACGTGGATGGTTCCGCCATACCGGCCGACCAACAAGAAGACTTCCTCGGCGAGCTCGCGGAACTTCTCGAGAAGCACGGATCCAACCCGGCGGAAGCTGTCCAAGTGAAGGAGGTGCTGGCCATCAGCAAGAAGTTCCATGGGGAACGACACTCCATACTGTCCCAAGAAGAGAACAAGCACTTCCACGACTTGTGGTCCTGTGTAGTGGCGGTAAAGTAATGCAAGACAACATTCCGGGATTACTACCAACGGACCCGGATTCATTACCGTTCTTCCATCAGCGTCCCATGACGGGTGGAAGATTCGAGCAGCAGTTGGGGTTCATCCCCCAGCTGCTTAGCTTGAAGTATAACGGCTGGATGGCTCTTATCCATCTGACATCCATGAGGATGTTCAACCGACATGGTCAGCCGTTAAGCATCAGTGATGAGTTCGCATCCGTCATCAATACGTTGAGCAGACACTCGATCCGTATTCCGCACCAGCAATCCGATCCAGCGTGGCTTGTTTGCGAGGCACTCCAACGTCGACATGACATCGGGCGAGGCTCTTTGTTCGTAATTGACTATTGGGACTGCCTTTCCACTCAGGATCCACATGCTGGGACGCATTGGAAAAACTCAAAGGGACGTTACTCGGCAGGGACCAGCAAATCCTCGATGCATGCTCCTCCATTCATAGAGCGGCATGAAAGGCTGAGGACCTTTCTCCCTGTCCATGACTGGAGAGACAAGCCGCGGGAAAACAACGTGTATCTCATTGATCAATTCGCGGCCTCGGATGAAAGGGCCACGGATATCTGGGAAGAAATCCCCGAGGTCAATGAACGTTGGGGCTGTGAGTTCTATGAAGGATTCGTGGCCACGCAACGCAACAGTCAGCTGAAACCGCAGTACAACTCAAACAACAAATGTAGCCATATTATAAAGTATAGACATGATAACTAATGAAAATCCAGTACTAACCTACTCCATTGACGGGTTGATTCAAATCAACTTGATGGATGACCAACGAGTCGAGCTCGGCAAGGAGTGGTGTGAAAAACTCGAGTGCTTCGATGGCAAGATCGCCGAAGAAGTTATTCGTGAGCAATACTTGAGGGAACATGCTCAAGAAATAATAGATGCCTATAACGATGACTTGTTCAAGATAGCAGTATCAGTCGAGATCAAGTTGAACGTAGCGTTAAAGGCATACGGGAAAGCCTGCGCTCCATTGATGCCCCCAACTGACTATGAGCTCATCGCCTACGTGGATGGGTTGCAGAAGGGGTTGGTTTGTGACGACGCCGTATCCGGCATGTCGTTCACCAAGGGATGGACATATCCTGTCCGCACGGAATTCTTCGAGTATTCGGAGAAGTTCGTAGTCAATCGTCCTTATTACGATGAAAAGACCAAGAGCTATCTGAAAAAGAAGCACCGGATCAGCCGTAAAGGGAAGGATCGAGCCATCGTTGTTCGGGACGACTTCGGCGAGGAGAACTACTTCTTGGAAAAGCCGACCCTGTTTCCAACGAGCCGGCTGCCCTCGAATGGGCAATACAGACTGCACGACATCGATTGTATGTGGCTGGCTTTCCAACGGCCTAAGATATCCACGGTCAAGGAGACCTTGAGAGAAACGTATGATGATGTGATCAATCGGCTCGAGGTATATGAAATGATGTGCGGATTCGAATACTATGAAGGTCAGCGAGATTTCATTGCTCGCATGGCGTGCCGGGACTTCGGCATAGTGGGCGCCGCCTGCGGATGCGGGAAATCCTTGATGGCTATCACATTGATGAAGGTGAAGGAGGATGCCTTGAAAATCTTACTCATAGCACCGGCATCAACTGTGACCAGCGGAAATGGGTACACTCCCGCTCAATGGGCGCAAGAGTTTGCCGACTTCGCTCCCGACATCAACACCTTCGAGTTGTTCTCGTTCGATCACTACGAGTTGTTGAAGAAACGGTACAAGGGCAAGCTGCCCCCCGGAGTGTACATCACTTACCCCGAAGCCATGTTTACTTCGGGCGCTCGGGAGTACTTACCGCAAACATGGAAAGAGGAAGGCCGAAAGGATCCTTGGCTGGTCGAACGAAAGTTCCGGAAAATCATGAAGATGCCGCCTGTGGACGAGGACAATCTCATACATGAGGAGCAGTATCACAAGGGGCTTGGACAAACTTGCGGAGAAGGGGAGATACTCTGCGTTGCGAAACCTAGTCTGAGTTCGGTGGTGTCCCAAGAACAAGGCGACTTCGACATGATCGTATTGGACGAGGCCCACACCGTGGCGGCGAACATAAAGTCACAGAGAGGTCGCGCGTTCCTTCGAATGCAGTCAAAGTACCGGTACTGCCTATCGGCTACTCCCATTCCCAATAATATTGGCGACTTGTTCGGGATAATGGGATGGGTCACCGTTCCCAAGTGGTACAGGGGGAACAAGCGCTCAGTTAGCTTCCCTTACTCAATTGAGCAAAAGGGTAACTTCGAATCCGCTTACTTGACCTACGAAGATGACTTGACCGCCACCATGCGAGCATCGGTCAAATATGTCAAAGGTCGGCAAAGAAGAGTGCGAAGACGGTCCAACATAGTGAGTCAACCCACTAGCCTGCTCAAACTACTGAAGCCTACCATTGGATATGTTGACAAAAGCGACTGTCGGAACGACATGCCCAAATGTATCATCAATGAAGTTAGGGTTCCGTTGGGACAAATACAAGCGCGGGCGTACCACATTGCCAAGAGTATGGCGAGAGGGGCCTTTGCCCGATACAGCCAGCTTAGGCAAGTGTGCGCGGACCCTTCCGCTTATGGATCGCCTCCGGAAAATCCAAAAACCATGACCGTGCTGCAATTAGCGCTGCAGTGTCTCGAGAAGCACGAGCAGGTGGTAATCGTGTCGGCACGCCACGGAATGACCAACGCGTTGGAGGAAAAATTCTGGGAGTCTGGAGTAACGACTTCTCGATTGGACGGGTCTATGTCGTCGAGAATGCAAAGCCAAGAATCACAGGATTTCAAGGATCAACGAACACAGATTATGTTGATGGGAATCAAATGTGCGATGGGTCATTCCTACCCGCAGTGCCCCAACTTGATATGTACGAGCTTGGAGTGGAGTTACGGCACCAAGGAACAAGCCTTCGGGCGTGTGTTCAGAGTCAACTCTCCCAAGACAGTCAATATCTGGTGTGTGCTGCATGCGGAATCCATCGAGGATACCATGTTCTCCCGAGTCAGCGACAAACAGGAGTCAGCATTGCTCTGTCTCCATGGAAAACGAATGACTCGCACACCCAAGTTCTCCACACCGGAGGACATCTTGGCGGAACACCTCATTGATTACGCCGCCGGGGAAACGATAGATGAACAAGTTTGCATAAGGGAATGGCCGTCCTTACGCACCAAGCTTGCCGATGCGGCCCAAATATTCGACCCAACACTAGCATGAGTATTAACAAAGCAGTTAACGCGTGGTCCGAATGGTTGGGGGAGACTCTCTCCCCCGCCCTTCGGGACACATATGAAAAACGACTGAAAGCTTTCGCCAAGAGGCGGAAGCTCAAGGACGTCACTTGGAAAACCATCAACCAGTTTCTGAGAGACAAAGGCAAACGCGGGTTGAAGTACAGTACGATCAAGCAATATATCAGCGCTTTGAAAAGCTTCTGCAAATTTGCTTACGCCGAGGGCTTGCTGGACAAAGACCCGTCTTCACTGATAAAGATACGGCCGCAAACCTTAGCCATACGACAGCTCGAGGATGAGCCGCGTGTTCCGTTCACCTACGACGAGTATGAGTCAATCTTGGCGTACGTCACGATGTGGGAACATGGGGCAAAGCAGATGAAGACACGGCAATGGGCCACCTTCTGGAAGATTGCGGTTCCCTTGTCGTACTGGACGGGAGTTCGTCTGCATGACTGCGCTTGCCTCGAGGTAGGTAATTTCTATTACGAGTTGTTTGACTACGAGCTGCCGAAATTTGCAGGCATGCTTTTTTGGACGAAGAAGAGAAACAAGAGGGTCTTTCTACCACTGGATAATCCGCTGATAGGTCACCGTCATTTGGTGGACATACCGAACCAATTGAAAAGAAGGTCATGGATCGCCGCCGCCTCCGGTGCAGTATCCCACCAATACGGAAATGCCGAGAAACTGGACGATCTCAACGGGGAGTTCTATTTCCCCCTGCAATATAGACTTATCGACTCTCCTCAAAGAAACCAATTCTCCCAGCGATTCAAAAGAATCACCGACTCGTTGGGCATCCATGGAAAAAGTTTCCATTGCCTAAGGCATTCGTTCGCCACCCGCTTGGAAGAAGCTGGCGTAACTTACGAGGATATCGCTAGATTTATTGGACATGGTCAAACGATAACCACCCAAGGGTATTGCCACGGGCAAGAGTTGCCCGATTTAGGTATCCCGAACCAAGCTAGAAAATTCTTCAACCCGAAATACTGATGACTAAAGTAAACTACAAAGTAGGCACCCGCTACCCGTATCGCTGTTCTAACTGCGGACACTCGGGACGTGCGCGCCGTCGATATCACTGTTCCAACTGCGGACGCACGGGGCATAACAAAAGGAACTGCCCGGAACCGGAAAACAAATACAGCTGGGTTTTGACAAAGGAGTACGAGAAATATCGCGTATTCATAAGAAGTTTGCCAACATGGATGACAAGCCGATTTCCGATATGGCATCCGAAGAACCCGAGGAATGTAACATGAACATAGACATCTACTTACACGACCCAAAAGCCCACGACTCGTACTACGCTTTGCCGAAATGCATAGATTGCGATGAGGAATTGGACGAAGATCCGCAAGAACTACCGGATCCCGTTCGATGTCCGGATTGTCATGCTAATTCGGATAACGTTCTTGATGATACCGAAGAAATAATAGATGCCTTGACGGCTCAAGGTCGGTATCCTTGAGGTTGCGTTGTGGTTACGCGCCCGTCCCTCTTCGGAGGGGCGGGCTTTTTTTTTGCTTTGATTCCAAAGGAAGCTCCATTGTTTGACGAATCATGCCTTCGATGGTAGAATACTCTTTGTCTAGTTTGCCTTCGCTCTCGCGGCTGTCGCTACGCCAGACTTGCCGGCCGGGAGCGGAGGTTTTTTTTGGATTTTTTTTGGTGTCCACAGGTCAACACAACAGGAATGCGACGGCCCACAAATCCTCTACCTCGTTTAGGTTGTGCCGTAAGTAATCGGGCTCCGCATCCCGTGGCTGGTGTGATGCCGCACGGCCTCTGCTCATCTTATGGACATATTCTTCTCTAGTTTTGCAAAAATAATGGTTTATCTGCGCCACGTCGTCTGGCCCGTCGGGATTGAAGGGACCACGACCGACATGTAAATTCGTATCAACCCATTTGAGATTAGAATAATGAGGGTTTCTATACACGGGATTCTTACTTAGCTTGACCATTGTTTTTACGTGCTTATTAACCCCGATACCCCTTTTCGTGAACCTATCTATAACACTATAATTCCCTTTTGAGACTTCTTTATGCCCGTTGTTTCCGAAGATATGCCAATTCACCGCAATGCTATCGTACTCCCCATAGCATTGAATGAAATTTTTAATGGAATCGTGTTTCTTTAGGACGAGAAACTCATCGACGTCTATGAAACATGCCCAATCATAATTCCCTTTATTCGATTCGATGAAAAGGTTATAAGCCTTCATCTGCGGTCGCTCCAATATGGGCTTATGGGCAGCGGTCTTCCCGTCATGTTCAACCAAATGGACGTTTTCCCCGATTACCCCCTCAGCTCTCCATTCGTTTTGATAAATCCATATATCGTCAAACCCCAGAGCGGTATGATAATCAACCCATTCTTGGATATAATGGTCTTCGTTTTTGGCTATACATACCAAAGCTAATTTCATAGTTCCTCCATGTCCGGATAAAGGTCTAATATATGTGGGTCATTAACTAGTTGTTGTTTTTGGATTTCACTTAAATCAATTTTTGAAATATCATTATTTGATACAAAGGGTTGGTTAATTTGCCAAGTTCTCAATTCCTCGTGGTCTTTATCCTTGGGTTTTTTAACTGGTAGTTTAACACCGGAGTGAGAAACATTCGTATATTTGGTATTATCAAATATAGTATCATCATAGTTTAGACCAATATCGTCTAGTATTATTTTTAATGCTTGATGCTCATTTTTAAAGAGGTCTTCATATTTAATAGTATATATATCTTTTTCCGGATTATCTCTATAATTGATAAACCGTTTTACGATACTAATATATTTTGCAATTGTGGGCCGGACCCGCTGGTGCCGAGGGATGGCATTCGCAAATCGTTTATTTATTGATGAAAAAACAAATAGTGGATTACGAATAATAAATATTTTTATATAATCTTCGTAGTCTTCACCAAAAAATTTAAGGTCCGCTCGTGGATATTTACACATTAAATACGGCTTATCCGTACTCTTGCTATACAAGATTGCCTTGGTTCTTTCATCGTCAATTTCTTCAACGTCTTCTATATGCCCTATTATTGATTTCAAAATAGTGGTTCCACAATGGGGAAATCCGGTGATTATGATTTTTTGCATAATCTCCTTAGTCGGTCTGTCTCTGGGATTAGTTTACTAAAGAGTCGGCGAGTGGCTGGCCCCAGCCAAGGTTTGTGCAATCCGAACGGGATGTCCTCGTCAACATATCCATGGTCCCAAGAAAAACGCTTACTATCCCGACCAAGGTCCGGGTGGTGCATGAATGCTCTACTATAAAACCTATCTTCGGGCTCTATCCCGCCACTTTTGAGTTTTAGATTGAGTTTCAGAGTAGGTTTCGGAACGTCGAGCATCGCCTTTTTCCGCCTAAGAGACAAGCCCCCGTTCATAAAGGGGGGTTCCCCGGCGCGAGCGAGATTTCCATTCTTAGTTCCCGCCGCCGGAACCCCTCCGATATAATCATAATGCTCGAAATCCGATATTTTATACTTTGAATCCTTACATAGCATCGTATCCGTCTGGAACATAAGAATCAAATCCCCGTGGCATTTCTCCCAAAAGTCATTACTAAGGAGGAGAATACTATAATCGTGCATGGTGCGCGTGTAGGGCACATCGGGTATTTTGTCCCAATGAATCTTCCTGCCATGACGAATAGGGAGGTCGCGCACCAACTGTCGACGGACGTAGTCATCCGTATGGAAAATCTGGAACTCCCACTCCTTCGGGAGTATTGACATGAAGTTGTCCACAACGAACCCAAGGGCGGGATGCACCCGCGTTTCAACGATTGTTGCGACTTTTCTCATAACGAGTTGAGGAATTGTATGTATTTTTTTGGAGATTGCCCAGCGAAGTTATTGATGCATAGGAAGGGTGTGTTTCTTTTCCTTTTGTATTCGTTTTCCATCAAGTCGTGATACCCGAGATACTCTGTCATGCGGTACCCCCTCCCATCGTTTATGATTTGAGTAAAGTGGTCGCTTGCAAGCGAATGGATTGCGTCAGTTCCCCCCAACCAATTCTTCCCCCTAACCACATCCGAACACGCTGTATGGATGAGCTGCGGATAATTCCTCCTCATCTCGCGGCACGCGGATTGACTTAGAATGTGGGGCATATGGGAGTTAAAGAACTCCCAACCCGGATTGGCCCCAAGTAGGAGGGACTGCATTTGACCCCAACTACCCTTACCAATTTTCTTTTTATGGGGGAACCCGTAACAAGCGAGCTTCCCCTCGGCTTGGAAGACGTCGGGTTCGATGTCCTTGGTTAGGAAAATATCATCATCCCAAGATATGAACGTCTCCGAGAGGTTGGGGATAAGGTCTTGGTAAAGTTGCAGGGGGTCACTATTAAACGTTGGATAATACTCTTCCGGTAGGTAGTCCCGAACATCCACGATTTCACAAGGCAACCCGGGGATGTCTTGGTCATCCGTGACCACTATCTTCCTTCCCTTGTGCCAAGGCATGTATTTGTAGCAACTTGCTACGGAGCTTTGCAATTCGTTGGCTACCGTGGAGTATCGGTCCACGTTCGGCTTACGCCCAGTGGCTTCGGTGAACCTCTTAGCCCACTTGGGGTCACTCATGTCCACGGTAACCCACACGCAGTCTGCGGATATGATGTCCTCAATCATTTACATTTCGAACCCCCTCTACGAATTTAAATATATCCAAATGGTAATGCGCCAAGTAGTACAGGACACGGTTCATCATTTCCCGGTACACTTTTTCCAACCCCGGGTCTGCGTTCACGAACATGTGGTTAGTTAAGTGAGCGTGAAATGAAATCACCTTCATGGGCTCTGGTGCCATTATACTGCCGTCTTTTAGTTTGAATCGCCAAAAACCTAGGTTGTGGGAAGGGGAGAATCTCCCTATGTCAAACTCCTCGTGGAAATGAATCATGCCTTGTTGTTCGTAAAAATTGGATCGGTCGCGGTAGATTTCCCGCCAAAAGTCAGGTAAGCCTAAATCCGCGCAAAATAAGTAACCCGCGTTGTAGTAGCCATATACTTTCCGGTTTTTCTCAGGCTCGTTCCCGTGGTAATGGGGGGACAGCATGACGGGGTGGGTCAACTTCGTGTCCAAGGGGGCCACTGACACGATGTCGGCATCTAAAAACAGGGTGTTGCCATACGTCAAAATAGCCCGCTCCAATGCGTCCATTTTCTTGGCGATGCAATCCACTCGGTGGTACTTGTTCCTTTCCTTCACGCCTTCATATTCCTCGGCTGCCGCCAACAAATCCGGAGGATCGGCATCCACGTCGAAAACGATGTCGGGGAAATTGAATGGAGCTATGAAATCCTCGGTAACACCGTCGCAAAGGAGGTAGATCGGCTGATCATGAAATTTGCGAAGAGAGAACAGTAGAATGGCCGCTTCTTCTTTCATTTCCTCCGTGGCCACTAAGGAAAAGGACTCCAGCGTATACATGGGATTACTATCCTCGAGCAGTTGCCACGGTCAACGAAAAAAGTCCCAATCCTCCCGGAACTGTTCGTAGTATCCTTTGGAGCCGCCTTCGGTGGTCGGATACAACCAAACCGAGCATGACTTGATCTTGAGGCAAGGGACTAGATACCACGTATCCACAGGTTCGATGTATGCGGCCAACACGTCTACTTTTGAACAATCCAAAGGCACCTTGGCTTTGCTACCCCTTGCACGACCAGCGGTTATGCGGTATCGAGGGTTACTGCGTTGTTCGGCTTTTGCGTTGGCGGTACCCTTGACCTGCACTCTGAAAGCAGTGCCGGCCGCATTGCTTACCATTATGTCATGGGGTAGGAAATCTCCTATCGTGAGGTGAGGTTCAAACCCCTCCCTCAAAGCACGTACTATGAATATTTGTTCATATATCGTCCCCGCTCTCTTGGTCTCCGATGTCATCAAATATATTTGGGTCAGCTTCAAAAGTTATATCGCCATCTTCTTCTCCTTCGCAGCGAAAAGCGTTCAGAGCCTCCACTGCAGCTAATATCAACTCGTCGTCCTCCAGATCGGACTCTTGTTTCCATCGCCCTATCAAATTCCTGAACTCGTGCTTGAATTGCTTAGTGGCGAATTTCATTTTCCCGCTCCCAACTTTCCAAGCCTGTCATAGAGTTTGATACAGTCCTCTCGCCTGTCTTCCATTAATTTATGGGCCACCGCCCATCGTTCGCAATCCCGTACGTCGTTCTTGGCCAAAAGCATCTCCAAAGTCCCTATCCTTTTACTCATGTCCTCGGTTTTACGAGCTTCCTTTTTAAGGAAGAAACCGAGAACGCTGATAGCAACCCCCACTCCCAAGAACACGTATGAGGAAAACCCATCCATCATTTGTTTTTCCACATTCGGATTAACGACCAAGACATGAACGTAATTGTAAGTATGCCAGACGCAAAAGCAAGGTACGGGTTGATTTGAGTGAGCCACCAAGTAGCACCGGACCCCGTGGCCCCCAAAGCTCCTATGCCAGCGATTCCACTAATCGTGTCGTTCATTGCTTAAGTCCCTCTATGATCAAGAACAGCACGGCTGCCGTCCCCATTACAACTAAAGCTTTCCCACGTCTGGAAAGGCCATTGAACCAATTAACCACTACTTTTATCTTTTCCATTTAAGTCCTCCACATGTTTTTTAACTTGTTTCTTTACGTGCCACCGGGCCCAAACTATTGGTAGCACGAACCACCCTGCGCAGGCTATGCCCAGTAGCCACAATATTCGGTAGATGCCGTCAATTACTTTGTCGAAAGTGCCTTTCTGTTCCCCCGCCCGTAGTTCAATCATCTTCTTCACGTCGCCTTCGGATATCGCTTTGATGACTTCCTTGGTCTCTTCCTTCGCCTCCCGCACGTCCCCTTCTCCTTTTGCGATCTGACCGATCGCCGCACCAGCTCCCGACCCCACGGCAGCCCCGGCGATTCCCAGAGGACTCCCCGCTGCGCCTCCTACCACGGCGCCCATGGTGGGATAAAATGTTCGCAATGAACATCCGCTCAGTCCGAGGAGGGCGACGATTCCGATGGTTTTGAGAGAGCGCATTGTTTTAGTATATTTGCGATAAGGAGATGTACCTCTGCATAGGGGCGAGTGGTCAAGATACTTAGGATAACATTAACCTCTTCTTCGGTAAGGCTCAACTGGTATTTTTCTAACATTCCGATATATGTATTCTGTCTAGGTAATAAGCATAAGGAGAGGGTGAGCTGGGGGCATCCGAATACGATCTCACGTATATGGTGTAGGTTCCCGAAACAGGCACAGTGATAAGGGGCCACTCGTCGTCCGCCATGGTGACCGGAGTGCCGTCAATGGTCCCTACGTTCGAAGACCAACTCGCCCCCGAGGCCAAGGTAAAGGCCGAATCATCCGAAAGGGTTCCGGAAATGTCCGTGTTGGCATACACCGTAGCATCTCCCACGAACTGTATTTCGTAAGTCTTTGTCTGATCCAAGTAAACGTCTTGTTGAGCTATGATGGGATCGTAATCCGGAGGTATGGTGCCGGAGTTCCCCCACCCACCTGTTGCAAACTTACCATCAGCCATGTCAAGGTGGTCCAAGGAAACGGTGTTATCTACGGTCCATCCCGCGAACGCTCCACTGGTTTCCATGAATTCCCCGTTCGTCAACACGTTGCTGGTAAAGTCCATGACATGGAACGAGTTGGCTGAGTTTCCAATGCCGGGCTGAATAGGTTCCCCCGACAGCGGTGTTCTACCATTCCGCCGAGCGGCTATGGTGAACGAATGGTCCGTCACGTCCTTGATGGGGTACACACCCGTAACTATTTCTGCTACGTTTTGCACCAAGATCCAAGCCCCTTCCCTATATTGAGGGAAATTGGACAAGTTCTCTATGGTAACGATGATTGCATCGCACTCCGAGAACGCCAAGTAATCCAAATACACGCACGTGTGGTGTTGAGCGGTGAACTCCAGACAACCTAGAGTCGCCACGCTGGCGCCCCCTGTCCCGGTAACGGTGAAAGCATCCTCGGGGACTGCCGTAGTCCCATCACATTCAATTGGAGGAGGCGTCCCGGGGTCCGGTGGGTCGGGGGGATCCACGGGGGGATCTATTAACTCCTCTTCCGCACAGTCCACGCCGGGAGTACAATCGCCGTCGTTTAGCTCATAGCAGCAGGAGCCGTCCCACACCCAGCCGGGCGGGCATGGCTGGTCTACGCAGACAGGGTCTTCGTCCTCATCTTCGCCGACAGGTGTTGGGATCGGCGGCTCGGGAGGACTCCCCACCGGGTCTCCCATGACAGTACAGGAAGCCGGGCATTCCCACAAATCGTTATCAGGCTGTCCCCCGGCAGTTATCAAGGAATTTTGATAAATTTCACCAATTCCTACGATTCGACTCAATTCTTCAATGGCAACTACGCCGGCTTCCAAACTACCTGCGTCACAATTCAAGGTGAATATCCCGTGAGTGGCGCTTTCGCAGTCCCCATGATCCCACAAACCGCTGTCGCAATCCACTCGGGTGGGATGTTCATCCGTTTCGGCACCCGTTGGGGAAGCCATCGGCGGATCCCAATCGTCCAACCAACTCGCGCCGAAGGACCAAGGGTGGAATACTTCGGTATCTTGAAAATCCCATATATCCAAGGAGACCCACTCATCCCCATTCACCAAGAAGTTGGTGGGTCCATAGGTACGGTCGGCGTCGGAAGAGGCCCCTTTTTCAAAACCAAAGGACTGGATGGTACCTGATTTTTGGGACATCACCCACCCGTTGGCAGTTAGCGTTTCCGCCGCGTAATACACGGTTTGACCCGCTGCGGAGGCGCCGTTGTACGTTACATCCCAGACACCGTCGGATTTGATCCATTTCCAACCATCCATTCCCGGTACGTCCGAACCGGATTCCGTACTCTCCTCGCAAGCGTCCTCGGTGCAGGATCCCTTAAAAACAGCGTTCGACCCTCGCTCCGCTCCGGGGTGCGCAGTGGTGAAGTCGTTCCAGAAGGTCTTGAACTCGGCGAAGGTTATGGTCCCGGATTCATACTCCGCCCATTTTACAGCGGCCCAGCTTGGAAGGTACGGCAGGGTCGCTCCGTACAGGGGAACGTCGGTAGTGCTCCCGTTATTCAGCATCATTTCCATTAACCCAACCCAATCCGAGTACGGATTCAGCGATCCGGCGGCGAAATGGGTGTCGAAAGGGCCCACTAATTCAACCGAGTATGAGAGTCCGTCGCTATCCGTGGGTATGAATACTTGCCCTTCCCCATTGGAACACCATGGCTCGAGATCGCCGTTGGCATCGCGCATCGAGCACCCGAGGCCGGCGTAACTAAAACGTCGATGTCCCCAAGAAGCCACGCATTCGTTGTCGTTTTCAGGGTCCACCGCCCCGTCAACATCTTCCTTCAACCGGACCGACCAATAACAACCTTCAATTGCCACCATGTTGTCGGCACCCTCTAAAATGAGCTCTTTTTTAGAGGATTCCGCGATAGTTGTGGCGCACACTCGGTAATCCACCAAAGTCCATTCCCCGGGGAGACCGGGAAGTCTTACGCAAGTACCGGGGTCGTACCGGCAACCGTCGTATTCCAAGGGGTGAAGGCATCTCCTTATGGTATTGCAGGGGAGCCCGAGCGACGCGGCTTGCGCCGTGGTTTGCACGCAAAGATCCACCAACTCGTCGATGGTATCCCACGTCTGCCCGTTCGCAGTGGGTTCGGGGATGATTACGCCCGCGGGTATCGCAGTTTCCACTACCCAGTAAGTAATGCGGCCGCAATCGTCGGGGTGCGAGACCTCGTCGGGATCTCCTGTAACGAAATACACGACTTGCCCCTCCGGCAGCCCCCCTGAGGGAACGGTATATCCATCGTTTAAAGGGACGGGCCAAACGTTTTCGCCGGGATATGGAATTATGGGCACATACGTAAGATCGTCGTCATCCGGATCGGGGTTGTCGCAGTCACAAACGTCGGTTTGAAGTACAAACTTCACATGCCCCGCACCCATCGGCCGGTGGCTGGCTCCGCCCCCACCCACACTTCCGCCAAACTGGGCGGGCGCGCGATAACAGCTTCCGCGGCGTCCTTCGGGCCAAGCATTTTCGATTCCCACTCGACCTGCGACCACGTTACCGTGGATATTATCCAAGACCGCGTCTTGGATGCCTCCCTCTCCGTGGTAAGGATCTCCGTTATATCTATCCGAATAGAGGAACCAGAAATCGTCGTAACTGGAGTGCCACATCCCATATGCGCAGTCTCCCGACGGCATGTCGTCGGTGTCCACATATTGGGAGTTCCACCCTATGCACTGAGATACATTACCACAGCGGGTAGCGTTAACTTGTTGATCGGAGGCTTCGCTTACCGCGGTTGCCCAAAAAGTCCCGTATTCGTTGTTGATGATCCGCACTTCGCAGTCGTCACCACACTCCCCTAACTTCAACACGTTGCTGTAATAAGTTCTCCAGTAATCAGACCCCGTTGATTTCCGATAAGGCGCCCCACTGTCTTCGTCGATGCCCCAGCCGGCCGGCGGCTTTCTAGGAAAGGTCAGCATTTCGGTGTCTTCTACCCACGGGCCCCACTCGTCGTCTACTTTACATCTCCTCTTTATTTTAAGGGGAAGGCAAAAATCCCGGGCTTCCGCATATGTGTGAAATTCATTGACGCCGTCTCCGTCATTGTCGTGGATATACTCACTCATCGAGATAGAGGAACCTGTGTCCGAAGAGGAGTCCTCGGAGCATCCGGCCCCTCCGGTGCAAGGAACATAGTCGCTCGTATCCTGCGCCAAGATAGTCGCGGAATCCGGTCCCTCCCCGTCGCAACTCCCCGAGGGGTCGGTCATGAGGGGTTCCATCACAATCATGCCGAAATACCGGCGATGAATGACTATCTTCCCCCGGATCTCACATATATTTGTATTTTTCATTAGTCCACCTTCACGGTACCGGTAAGTTCTATCTCGGCTTCTGGGTTCTTAAGTTGTTGGCCGGGAGCTATATACCCATTGTTGGAGACAAATCCTCCCTCTGACGCTAGGTTCGTTTCGGCAACGGTGTCCAATCCAGCGGAAGCGAGTAGCTGCAATAATTCTTTCCTCAAGTGGTTCTGGAAAAACGAATTCTTTGTAAAAGCTGTCACGAAATCCGCGTCGGTCCCTATGTAGTCTATCAAGCTGGAGAGGGTTACTCGCTGAGATTCCCCCTCTGCGTTAACGACGATTAGTGTGTCCCCGCTTTTGGCGAGGTCGAGTGGTAGCTCTGATAATTTCATTTTCCTTTAGCCTTCCCTTTTTTGCCTTTTCTCCAGCCCCGGTTCTTCTTAACCGATACACATTTCAAATTTGATTTTTTATTATTGCGTGGATTACGATCTTTATGGTCAACTTCCTTACCCTTCGGACATTTTTTACTACGGTTCGCTTTTTTGCGAGCATCGTTTCTTCTCCGTTGCGCCGGCTTTGACTGGTAGTCGCGGTACTCCTTCTTATAATTGCGCTTTCTCTTTTTCTTAGGCATCTTATCTTTCGTAGCTTGTTATTAACTTGTCGTATTTATCAAATAGCCTCATGGCGTCTTGAACGCTTTCCCGGCCACCACTGGGCATGATGGAGAACAGTCGCCGAAGTTCCTTATCGTTGGGCTTTGACCTAAACACGTTATTCAAAGGGTGTCTGGACCTCCATGATCGTCTCACCGCTTTATCTTCCTCATCGTAAAATTCTTTGGATCTCCGCAAAGCCTCAACGTAGAACTCCCTGAAATCCTCTCGATTGTCTTCCATTGCAGCCCGTAACATCAACGACGTATAATAAGATTGTTCGGTAGGCATACCTTGAATGGGGGCCCTAACTTCCAATCCCAGCTGTTCACCAGCTGCTTGAAGATATCTTTTTGCGTTTAATTTTCGGGTGACGGCAAATTCCGTGGGGGATATGGGAGGTAAACCTAAGTCCGTGCCAAGCTTGTTGGCTATTTGAAGAAACTGTATAGCACCAGACATCCCCGGAGTTCCTCTAGTTACAGTTTGCCAGTCCACTCCTCCTTGCAACCACGTCCTTCTCACGGAGGTAACGAAGTTATCAAGCATCGAAGCTACGAAAATCCTTTCCATCGCCACCCCGCGCCCAACGCCCATTTTAGGATCCGTCCAATTCAGGGCCATGTGCATCATGGACCCAATCAAACCAAGTTGTCCTGTCCTATCCACGTCTTCGACTAAAGCTTGGAAATTTTTATATGCACCCAAACGCGTGGAATATTGACGGGCGTACGGGGCTTTCCCGCGAAGCTTTCGATCAAATTCGTCTAGCATAAAGGCCCACACAAGGGTTACGGGAAGGGAAGCCAAGGCCAAGTTCAACGCAAAGTGGCCCCACATGGCCTTTTCTTGAGCATCTCGAGAAGTATCCACGACACGTTGAGTTTGAGAAAAAGACCATCCCGTTATAATGCCAGCCAAACGCCCCACCTCATTGCCTTTGGTCCACCCCGGGCGTGTGTTTATGTTGGAATCCAAAGTCATTTCTCCTTGGGACATCAATACCATTCCCCTTAACATGGTCGCGTCGAGGATACCTTCTCCCATTTCATTGCGGCGGACCATGTCCCTAGCGACTTCGTCTATTGTTTTTCCTAAATATTCCAAACTTTTTATGGCTATGAACTTCATCCCTCGATCGTTCTTTCCAAATAATTTTTTAAGTAACTTAGGATTATCTATGACGGAAAACGACGGATTATTCATGACTGCTGGGTTGACTCGAAAGTATTCAGCCAAGGTTCTCGCACTTTCCACGTAAACTTTCATAAGTCCCACTGCATTACCGAGAGTGGTGGCTTTTGACCATACTTTGAACCCGTTCCAAGGCATCATGAGGTTCCCTTTGCTGAGTCTTTTCCCCACGGTTCTGAAAAATCTCTGCCAATTAATGCCGAACTTGTTTTTGTTTTGATATGCAAACCGGTAACCGACGTCCGCCATGGCGTATTCATCCCAATTCAAGTTTTCGAATTGGGTTTGGTAAATAAGGTCTTTCATGTACTGCTCTTCCTTGGACAGCGTGGCAATATCCATGGCAAACACTTTCCCCCAGTCGTTGATTACGCTTTTCCCAGAGGTTTTGAAAGATTGGCTCAAAGCTTTTCGGGATTCTTTCGTCCATCCGCCCATGAAAAACGGCATTACTGTCTGGCCCTGACTTTGCACAAGCCAAGAGCGAGGCCCGGCTAACACTCCCTGTACTATTAACCCCAAACCTTCTATAAAGCCCGGGATGTCCGCCATCTCCCCCTGCCCCGAATTATAAACCTTGTTAAGAACACTCCGTATGCCGTCATTCTTATCCACAAGTTGTCGAGCAAATTTCATATATGCGTAGTGCTCCGAGCTGTTTTCCCCGAACTCAAGGTCAATTTTCCGCTGCCGGCGCTGGATTTCCGCTTGTAGTTTAGCGAATAGCCGGTTGCCTTCCTGCGCGTCGCGCCCGAAGGCTTTAGTTATTGCCAGTTTTTTCACTGACATCAAAGTGCCTACCTCGTCTCTCGGCACCAAGTCGTAATATTTTCTGGGAATGTAAGGGTTCGTGCGGGCGTCAATGATGAAATGTCCGGCCCCGGGGTTGAATATATTGGGGTCTTCCGTCATTTCAGCATTTATCTTCAACTTCCTCATGTCGAGGAACTGCTTTCGAATTTTCCCGTAAACTGTTTCCCTGCGTTCATTCAATGGGATTTCCTCGAAAGTGGAATCTTGTTCGGAAAGCAAAGCCACTAGATCCAAAAACATCATTAACTGGTCCCCGCCAACTTGTGCTTCCGGGGATAGCTTTCCATAATTTTCTCCTATCATGTTGTCCCACAAACCCCTCAAGGAGGATATGCCGGTGGGGTCCAAGGGCTCTCCGTGTTTGTTCAAAATCTTTTCCATCAAAAATTCTTCCACGGGAATTACCATATTCCCCTTATCGGGGTTGGAATCATCCGCTGGCACGGTCACGGTTCCATGAAAATTAATTCGCCCGAAGGGTAAAAGGAACTCGAACTCGGTGAACAGGGGTTCAATTAAAAGATCTATGACGTCTTGAGTAAACTTTTGAGCTAAGTTTGGGTCTGTTAGGAGATACTCCACTCCCTCGAGCAAGGCAGTGGTAAAGGGCTCTGACTCAGTTTCTACTCCATCCACTTTGGTAAGTTGCTCGTAATCATGGAATATATCCATTCTCTTGAGCCTGAGCGGTGTGGTATTCCACCCTTTCTCCACGGCACGCCCATGAAGCATTTTCTGTTGCCCCGTAATCGGATCAAAAGTACGACTTCCTTTTCTAGCTACGCCTAGCCCCAGTTCGTCCCGAATTGAATTATACCACTTGCCATTGGCACCGTCCACGTGCAGGAGGTTCAGTAAAGCCACTTTGAACACTTCTACGTTTGCCCCTTTTCTTTGTACGGGAACTCTCCAGAACTCTTCGGCTACTTCCAACCCGGCTTCGTCGGACTCTACGTGCGGAGAACGATTCAATTGTATGGCCAAGGGGCGGTATATGTCGTTATGGAATCCCACGTGGTCGTTACCATACCCGGCCGCATGGGCTGCGCGACGAAAAGCCTTGCTCATTTTGGACGCCCATACCTTGGCTTCAGTCGAATATTTTAACATTACGTCGGTATACACGCGTAAGCGGCGAGCAAGTTCCCATCCAAACACAGACCCCGTTCTTTTCAACCGGTCAATGGGGGCTTCGAAGGCTCGCCCAATACCTTCCCAGAAGCCGGCGCTGCGAACTTCAAATAGATTTTTACGCAGGTTGAGTGCGAACAACTTATCGAACATAGCTTGAACCTGTCGGTACAGGGCCGTGCTCTTCTGATCCATGTTCTCAGATAGCCAAGCTTTCAAATACGACACGTGTTTGAGGAACCTCGTACGCGCGGCTTCTTCCCGAAGGTCCATGTCGGCAATGGCTAAATGGGCCAGCTTAAATGGTTCGCGTTTTTTCTGATGCCGATGCTCCATTCGTTTTTCAAGGATTTCTATCTTAGAAGGCAACGGCACCCACTTTTCCTCCCCATCTTCATTGGGGTTGCTTAATATCAACGGGAGGCCCCCGTCCATGCTCTGAGGCTGTAACACGAAATACTCCGCGTAAGAGCCGTCATCCTCGATGTTGCTGTATTCTTGAATAACATGCAGCTCGTCTTCGTAGTGAGACACCGTATCATTTACTTTTTCCACTAAGGTGTCATATAATTCCAAAAACCTCTCATCTCGGTCCACTTGTTTAGATAATTTGTCACGTTCATGAGCAGCTTCCGTGTATACTCGGATTAGTTTATCCGCGGTTTTGAGGGTTTTCCTCGTAGCCGTGGCGTTGAGTTGGTTTCGAACCGTTATATAATCCTCGTCACCCCTTTCCAACGCCTCTATGCGTTTCCGGAGCGTTTTCTTCATCTCGGCGTCTTTCACCGTACGAACGTCAAACATTGTCATGATCCGAGCGGAGTGTTTCCCAATAGCTGCCAACGTGGCCAACAAGGGTCTGTTGGCTTTCAAAGCCTCCAACTTGTCTACCGTTTCCGTTCGTTCCTCCGCGGAAGTAAACCTCTTGTTATCCGACATCTTGGGATCGGACGCATAGTTTTTGACAGCTGCGACTACGTCACTCGGCCTAGCTGTTTCCCAGTCTATGGTAAGATTTGCCAAAGCTTGAAAAGTTTCCCAAGCCTCCTTACCACCAGCGACCCGATTAAGTATCTTTTTTAAAAGGCTATCGGTTTCCTCCAAGGACGCGAACCCCCCTATCTCCTCCAGTAAATTATCTCGTTCAGCGGCATTACTTGTAATTACGTTTATGGCACTCTCCATCTCAGCCCGTTTGACCAGCTGCTTTACTCTTTTTGAAATACCTCCCAAAAGAGCTTTGCCGTCATCGCGCCCCGGGCCATGCACTAACTTCAACTCCTCGGTCAAAGCTGATAATTCATCTTTATAAGTTTCCAACCCACGCAATCGGTCGTTTCTTTCACTTATCTTTTTCCCCAGCAACGTTTGAAATATTTTTTGGAGAGCCACCGTTGTCGCATCGTTCATGGCTTCAGTCATCTCCCCTAGAAAAGCAGTGTCCTCCAAACCCCCGGTTTTATAAAGGGGGTCAGCCATGTCCACGGCCAGCCTCTTCCGAGGGTCAGTGCTCTCTTTGTTCATCCCCAACCATTCAAAAATGTCTTCCGAGAGGACGCTCAATTCTTCTGCCCACTCCTCCGCGTGGGCAATGATTTCCCGGTTAATCGCCAGCCGGATTAACTTATGATTCATTTCACCGGGCACATCCACCGGGGCTCCCCCGGCAGTCTCCCCGTGATAAGGCATGCTGTGATCCTCTATGTCGTCTTTACCAAACCAGCCGCCGAAGTATTCCTCCGTTCGACGTCGGTGAAATTCCTTGGACCAGTCGGGAGGGGGTATGTCCGCCCAGTTATCTGCAACTAGTTTTGAAATATCCATGGCAATGGTATACGCCTCTTCTCCCAGAGAATTCACCACCATGGAATCCTTGCCTAAAAGTCTCTTGAACCAGTCAATAATACTTTGTACGAGTTCGTGCCACATCGACACCCGCTGTTGCCCCCCGGGCCGAGTGAGCATCCAATTTATAAAAGGCGCGTTCGAGAGCATGGCGACAAAGAATTCATCGGGAGTGTCTTGCTCGAAGACCCAATCCACCGCTTCTCGGTGCCACTCGGTGGCCAATTGATCCTCTTCCGTCTTGCTCTTCTTTTGTTTTTCCCAAACTTTCTTGGATCTGGCGAACACATCCTTCAACTCATTGTAGAATCCTGTAGCTTCTTTCGCCCTTGCCTTGGCCGCGCCCGGGTCTAACCCCAAGGCGGGGGATTGAGCCAGACGCTCCCCGGCCTCGGTTCGCGGCCTTTGCTGACGCCCTTCAACATAGTCCCGACGAGTGTCTCGTTCAGCATCTTCCAACCTACGAAAAGCATTCAAAAGCTGGTGAGATACTTCGTGAACAGAGGTTTCATATGCCCCGTGTCCGGCATGGACGAGAATGTCTGGCGACCATATTTTCGATTGTCCCCTAACCCCTTCCCCGTCCTTATCCATATGATACAGCGACTGGCTTATGTATGCATTTATGCCGTCCAAGAAAGGCAACCCCCTCTCTTCCGCCATGTCTTGAAATTTTAAAAGCAAACTTCTAGTGATGTTAACCAAGTCGGAAGCCCGGGTGAGGCCCTCCCGATCAGTTTCTTGCAACAGCCCGCGCAACAACTGGGCGGCATTCATTTTTGCAAAATTACCATCCGCGCCCTCCAAATGAGCATATCCCTTTGTTTGAGCCCATGGGGATTTGGAAATTGGCACCAACGAACTCTCCCTAAGAGCAGAGGGGCGCACAAACTCCACGGGCAGGTTGTCCGGAGACGGCATAAACACGTTTTCATTTAGATACTCGGCGGTAGACATTCCGGGGATATCCGTAGGATGAACCCATCCATGAACGGGGTCGTAGTACGACATGGGAATTATTGCATGGTTCAAGTCCTCGCCCAAATCCTTCATTTCCCGGGTTATGGGCTCAGTTTTCTTGATTTCCCGTTGCAAGCTGCGGGCGAAATCAATGGAATCAAAAGCGTCCCTGAAGCTTTTGAAGATTATTTCCGGCTCCACTTTGCTGAAAATCGTCGCATACGTTATTATTCCCTCCGGGCTATCGTCTCTTGTATTTTCCTTGAAGGTATAGTTCCTGAAAGCTTCCATGGTTTCCACCGCATCCTCGGGCTCCAGCCCCATTAGGATGTCAAACAGGGTGCTTCCGGTGGCGTCTATTTCCTTCTCGCTGTATTGAAGGTTTTCCAAAGCTAGATCTTGAATGATCTGTTGCATTTGTTCCGGCGTGGCGTCTCTGGGTATTTCCCGATGTATGGAGTCGGGGGCAAGTAGTTTTGATTTGGCGTTATAAGTCATATGCCTCTTGCCCTCAGCTTGAAGCCAGCGCCGAATGTCCATGTATACATCAACGTAAAACTTGGTTTCAGGGTCCTCGGAGGCTCGATCGACGGCTAAATCAAGGGCATCGGAAAAGGGATTCAATACCTCATCAATAGATAGCGTCGGTCTGGCATGGGCCAAAAATTGCTTCTTGCCCCCGAACTCGGGCCTTGAAGTGAGGGGCTCTGCACCTAATACAACTAGTTGAGTGTGGGCTTGTTGTATATCTATCTCCGCCCGTTCCAATTTCTTGTGCAGGTTTTTCATCTCTTGTTCCTGCCCGACCTTCACCCCTTTTCCAGCCATGTCATCCAACCTCTTCGTAACGCGGTCGGCGGTCTCATAAGCTTCCTCAAGACGAATGTTCCACGTCTGTACCTTGGCGTCTTTGGCTGTCTTGCTCAAGACCCCGGTTCCCCCCAATTGTTGAAGCTCCCTGAATTCTCGGGTATCTCGAATGACTTGCCGGTAATTATCCAAGGGGCGAACTACCCGATTGAAAATCTTTTTAGCAAATTCCTCGTCTCTCCACTCAAAGTCATAATGAGCCACCCTAGCTGTTATTTCAAAGGAGCCCCCTCCTTCCGAGGGAGGTGTCCTAACTATCTCGGTGGCCGACCTCAAGCTAGACCGGAGGTACAATTTCCCATCCAAATTAATGGCCTCTCCCACGAAATACCCCGCGTCATTCACTTCATTCCAATTAATTATGCCCCGCATATCGTCGGATTCCATATACCTCGCATGCGCATAAAATCGTCTTCTGTCGTTTCGTGCACGGGAAAGGTTATCACTTATTTCCGCAACCTGCTCTTTAAGCAAAATAGCTAAGTCGGAAGATGCCAGAGGGAGCCCTCTTTCCTGCAACATCTCTAAGTTTGCCTTTTGTTCTTCGGTAATGACCGTAATCCCCTCCGGATTACGTTGAGTTCCTCTAACCAACGTATCTAGGTCTAGTCTCCGCGCTTCCTTAAGTGCCTGTTCTTTGCCGGCAACCGGGATGATGGGTATTCGGTGTTCCAGCCGATGTAGTATTTGTTGCTTTTCAGCGAGTTGTTGTTCAAGGGAATCTATCTCGTTTGAGATCAGATTTTCGTTCTGGCTATCTGAAATCAATTTACCCGTCAAAGGGCCTTTGGAATATTTTTCGGCTGAGTTAAAACTAGCCTTGTTCACGTATCTCACAAACTCCCGAACCCTTCCCGTTATGGGATTGGTGACCCGGGTTCGGCCCAGAAAGTCTTCCAAGGATTCGAAATTATAAGGTACTATGCCATATTTATCATCCCGTCTTACGGAATGTGGGCCGCCCTGATATACGACACCTTGGTCAGTTACGAGTATGGGAGTTACCAGAGCTCCCTCGAAGCCTTCGTAAGCGGGCCCCACGGTAGCTCCAATGGGGGTCACTATCCCCTGCATGGGGGCGCCTTTATCAAATACGGGCCCTTCCCAGACCAAGGTACTCAGGTCAAGAGGCCGGTAATGTTGTTGTGAAACGGGGCCCCCCTCGTCCCAAATCTCATCTTCCAAGGGATACCAAGGAACTTCGTTTCTCTGGGCGTATATTTGTTCCAAATCTTGAGTAGCCATTTCTTCCGCGGTCTGCCCCGGTATGGAAGTCCACACCAACATACCACTCCCCTCGGAGACATCCGCGCCCTCTTCGGTCAATTGAGTTAGGAGGGACTCTCGCCTACTTAAGAAATCACGATACGTAAGGGGCCCCTCCATTTCTTCTTGATTCGGGGCAACGCTGCCGTCGGGCATTTGCATAACAGGGGCCAACAGGATGCTCGGAGTGTCTCCTATCATCACTTCTTCCGCTGGCACCGGAACTTCCGCGCCATGGTAAGCGATGGTTTCGGGGATATATCTCACTTGATGGAAAAACGAAGGGAAATGGTGCTCTATTATGTCCGCCAACGTCACGTGGGTAGCGGGCTGACGCGCAGCGACTTCCAAAGCTTCGATTTCTTCGGGCTTGGCACCCTCGGCGATGGCTCGCTCAAGCTCTAATTTCTTTTTGGGATCCCGCACCCAGCCAAATTGTTCCGGCGGCAGGGCTGTCATCTTTTTCTCTAATTCACCAACTTGTTCATAAAGTACCCATGCCTTTCTGAGGATTGTTTTCTGTTCCTCCAAAGCCCCGGCGCGCGTCTCTCTCAGCTCCTGTATTTCAAGGAAAACTTCGTCTCTCATCGCCTTTTCTTCGTCAGTCCATGCGAAATCAGGGTGGTCGGCAGGGATAAGGTCCCCTTCGTTAAAGAGTTTTTTCGGCCTCTTCTTGAACAAGTCGGGATCCTTGGGATCGTATGCCTTCTTTTCATAGACGTTTCTAAGAAAATGCTTCTTCGGGTAAACCCCCATCTCCAACTCGTCCATGGTGCGCTCTATCATCTCCCCCGCTTCCTTAGCCCGGCCAGCCAACACGTCTGCCAACGTGGCTTCCCTTTCACCCAACGGCATATCCGTTATGTAGGTGGGGAGGCTTCCCCACTCTATGACCCTGTCTTTCCATATACGCTCGCCGAACACCGTTTCCCGCACCTTGATTTTTATTTTTTCAGGAACGCCCCGACCGGTAAGGCGACGGCCCAACCCCCGAGTAGTCATCTCCGCGTTGAGCTCGCTTAATTTTCCATATTTTACTTTCAACTCCTCTTCCAACATCCCGCGAAGAAGAGTTTCACCTACCTCTTGCTGCTGTATGCCAGCAGAATACACGGCCAAGTCGTCCAGACTCCCCTGCATGAAAAGCCGGTTTACGTCCGTTTGCCAAGGGCCATCGCCGCCTTCTGCCGGATCTCGAGAGTCATGAGTTATCTGCGCTATCGGAGGCACGTCGGCCTTGGCGCTAGCTTCCGGATCCAACTGCGCGTAATCTTTCTCTTGGACGACTCCCCCCTGTACATCAAATAGTTGAGGAAACCTCTCGACCATGTTTATGCCGACGCCGCCGAACCTTTTACCCGTCAAAAGGAACAAGGCGTCGAAAATCTTGGTAACATTCCAGCGTGTGCCTCCCCGCTTCGGGTCGAGAAGTCGATCCAATTGATTGAATACCACGTTTTTGATGGCATCCAAAGTATTCAAGTTTAGAAAAGTCTCCGGCTCTAGGCCGAAGTTCCGGACGGCTTGGACATATTGTAACTGGTTGTTCTTCGTCAATACGCTTCGTCTTGACTCAGTCCATGCTCTGGAAAAGAGATCAGCATATGCTTTCCTGACACGTCCTTCGACTTCAAGCAGTTCCGACAAAGCAGTCTTCTTGAAAGACTTCTTCAATGCGTCGTATTTAAGGGCGTTTGCTAAATCCGTCCCTGCTTTCTTGGTGGCTAAGTAAAGATTTACTGCCGCATGTCGTATGTAAGTGGAATAGGGCTCTTGTGAAAACAACCCCGATTGAAAGCTTTTCCCGGCCAAAGCCTCCCGCACGCCGTGATAATCCGAGAATCCCCCGGGGTCCATTTCTTGAAGATCCGTGTATATTCTACTAACCAAAAAGTGAGGGAATACATCGAAGTAATCCGGGTTGTCTGGGTCGAAATACAATACGCTGTGAGGATCGTCAGGGTCACCCATGTACACCCGCTCGTCTGCCATCGAATCCTCGTAAGCGTCGTTAGCGAGGAATTCCGCCATATCCATTGCGCGATCTGATAAACTTTCTTCGTCTTCCGCGCCGTCAAATACGGTAGCCATGTTCTTCCCCAATACAGAGGCTTCCGCTTTGTCTCCAATAACTTCCACCATTTGGTTCCAACTCTGCTCGGCGTCCTTGATCCCGGTGTTGCTGACGTTGCCCGACAACCCAGCGTTGTTTATGAAGCTGGAAAGGTGGTCCTGATGAAATGCGCGGAGAGATATGCGGGCCCGGTTTATTTGTTTTTCCAGCTCATTGGCGCGGTTGTCTATTGAAACGAAGTCCTCCACGGCATCCGCCTTGACGAACATTCGCTGTTTCATCAACTCGTTCAGCTCGGCGTTCAAATTCTGTAACTTCTGGTACGCATCCGTGTCTTGCTTTATTTCCTTCCGAACCGTGTCAAGCTCTGTCATGTGAGCTAGCCAATCCTCGTGGTCTCGGTCTATTCGGCTGAGAAGGGACTCCAGTTCATTAGCCCGCATATGTAATTCGTCTTTGATGTAATGCCGTTGGGCGGGGGGAACTCCCCATTTCATTCTGAACTCAAGGTACCGAGTCCTCTCTCCTTGAGCGAACACGTCCATGTGCTCTTTGGTAAGGATTATAATATTGGCTTTCCAGCGCGGATCTAAAGTAGCCTTCGTTTTAACGGACCCGTCTTCATTGACTATGGTGGTTTCTTTGGAGCGTATGACTCTCCATTTTTTCCTCTTGTGGGTGAACTCGTCGCTAGTGAGCTTGTCCACGTCGAACCCCGATCTCGTGAACCATTGAACTAGGGCCCCTTTTTCTGCGGGGTCTTGGCCCCTGAAATGTCCAAAACGATCTGACCCGTAGGTAATTTCACTGGGCTCGAATGCGCCGTTTTTTACAACGGTGATTCGGACTTTTTCCAAAAAGTCCATAGGCAGCATGTTGAAAAAGTCTCTATATTGATCTTCCAGAGAGCCGTCCGATTCCGTAATGAGCCCCAATGCTTCCCGGAAACGCAGGGCGAGGATCTCCCCCTTCAGCGTAGACCCTGAATAAGTTACGTTTTTCGTGCCCCTTCTAGCTAATTGGTCTTTTTCATCCGGTATGGCGGGTAGGTTCAATATTTTTGATACGTCGTCCTGTGTGAAAAGTCCGAAAATCAATCCATTTTGAGTGTGAAGAAAATTGTCCACTATGTAGCGGTCGAGTTTGTTAAGTTCGTTGTTCTGGCTCAGTTGGTACGCCTCCGCCAGCAGGCGATGGAAGGAAGGAGCGAAGTCCGCCTTTGCCCTAATCCCGGGGACACTGAATAAAAACGCCTTGAAATCGTTGAGGTCCCACCACTTACCGGCCCCTTTGTACTTGCCGAGCCTAGCTGCATATTCTTCTCGGCTTTCTCCTACGTTCATGGAGGGGCCTATAGATTGATTGTCCCGCATGTCCGCCGCTAACATGACCACGGCTTGGTGCAGGGCCTTCGCAATGGTGCTCTTTCCGTTCTTCGTAGCAAGGAAGGGGTTGTCCACCGTCTTGTCCCCTATTTGTATTTGAGGGCGAGTCATCACACGCTCGAATTCCGCCACCCAATCCTCGGGCCCGGAGAGGGTTTTATCCGCAATTTCTTTCGACAACAGGTTGTTGACCTGCTGTCGAGACAACACGAGGTCCAAATCAGCCGGGTGGGTAAGCTCCATGACGCCCTGCACGTTCATGGTTTCGAACACCCTCCATAACCGGGAGGCCCCTCGAGAATGCGATGGGATGATTCTGGGATCGTACCCCATGTCCATAAGAAGTTGCTTATAGGTAACTCCTTCTTCCAAAGACCCCTCCAGCGTTACGTAATTAGGGCGCCCGGAGGACAAGTGAACGTCGAAAGCCTCGGCATCCGAGGGCATCTGGGGGCTCTCGGGCCGAACGGCGCCGGGGCGTCGATATAACAACAAGTCATTCATCAACATCGACCGGACTTCCAGTATCTCGCTGTCGATTTGGCCGGCTGTTTCATTAATCTCCTTCTCGGAGCTTAAGTTCTCCATCCCCTGTTCAAGGGCTGCCTTGATAGTTGGCTTTTCTTCCATGAATCGACCCAATTCAGGGATCCCATGCAACTCCTTCAAGATGGTATCATAAGTTTCAGCCAACTGCTTGAGTCCC
>Ga0310345_10000367_pt1 | contig 72206 bp, 78 predicted proteins | sample HC15DNA20500_MG_FD_204667 | JGI IMG/M metagenome (GOLD analysis project Ga0310345, IMG submission 204667) | Marine microbial communities from station ALOHA, North Pacific Subtropical Gyre - HC15-DNA-20-500_MG | ecosystem: Environmental > Aquatic > Marine > Oceanic | place: Pacific Ocean: North...
ACCGCGATAGATCGCCACGTCCATCAGCGTTGCCCGACGGCACGCAACATTGGTGATGGACGGTGCCGCAGCCGACCATCAATTACCGTGCTCGCGCATCCATCGAATCTCGTGCTCACGCACACCGGGCAGGGCAGCGAGTAGCGGGCGCAGCATAGTCTTGCGCTCCTCGATCGGCTGCACCCGCACGTCCCGACCCCTGATCGCGAGAATGTCGAAGACGCAGTAGACAATCGGGTCGGCGCCTTCGTACCAGGACTTGCGCCTGGCCCGCCCATGCAGCCGCTCAAAGTCGGCGCGGCCGACGGCATCCAGCACGCAGACCTCGCCATCGAGGACCGTGTTGGCGGGGAGGGCCTTGAGGCTGTGGTGTAGTTCGGGGAACCAGGTAGTACAGTTGGCACCGTTCTTTGTTCGCACAGACGGGATCGAGCCGGTCAATGCCAAAGCTCGGTAGCCGTCGTACTTGACCTCGGCCCACCAGCCGTCGCCGCGCGGCAGCGACTTGCGCAGGCCGGGAAGCATCGGCGCGAATGCCGCCAGATCCAACGGTTCCGTACCTCGCGGCATGGGCCTTAGCCCTTAACGTCTCGCGGGTCATGGCCGAAGGTGTTGCGCTCACGGATCTGACCGTCGCGGCCGTGGATGAGCAACTCGACCTCGTCTTGTTTGGCGCGTTCGGTACCAGCCGCAATGGCTTCTTCCTGAGTAGCGAACATCGTCCGCCTGCCTCCTCCAGCCGCCTCAACCGCCCAGCCGTCGCCAGCCGGAACCACGTGGATGTCGTTGGCCATGATCGTCTCCTTTGTTGGCCTGACTTCAGTGTTCTATTCGAATCGGCGTTTCGGTATCAGATACTGTCCTACGGGCCATTCTGCGGGGCGTCAGCAGATGCTGCGTGTAAGCTGCAACCGCCACTTTCCGTTCCGAATCACGTGTCAATGTGATTTAACATAAACCTTATTATTGGTATCTGGTAGCTACCAGATAGCTACGCATGGCTTGATGTCGTTTTCCTCATACTGTATATATTCACAGTATGAGGCAGACAATCCATTCTGATGCTGGCCAGCAATTGCCGCTGCTGGTTGATCACTCGCCATGCACGGCGCCTGCAGCGCTGCGGGCGGAGACCATTGCGCCCGCAGTCCGGGCGGGCGAGGATGCTCAAGTGCCGACGGCTAGCGCGGCCCGAGTAATCGATCCGACAACTATCCACCCGTCCCTCTGGCGCGCGAGTCAACTTGCGCGGCCCGTTGGCCGTGTCGTTTCCAGCGGGATTCTAGAACTGGACGCGGAACTGCCGGGCGGCGGTTGGGCTGAGGGATCTGTCTCGGAACTGATCGTTAAACACCCGGGCATCGGTGAACTATCAATGCTCCGAGGAGCGCTGGACGCAGCGGTACAACGCAATCGCCCGATATGGTTGGTAGGCTGTCCGTATGCTCCAAACGGGCCCGAGCTAGCCCGCATTGGATTGGCCAGGCACGTTCGATGGGTAAAACAGAGTCGCCTGCCGACGCACAGTGGGCGTGCGAGACCATCCTGCGGTCGAATGCGTTGGGCGCGCTTGTGGCATGGTTGCCTCGCGCGCGACCAGAAGGGATCCGGCGCCTGCAGGGCCTCGTAGCGGCAACGGACGCATTGGCGTTTGCGATACGTTCTATCGGGGCTGCCCATGACGCCTCCGCGTCACCGCTGCGGATCGCGCTCGAGCCAGCGTCAGGAGGCTTCGTGCGCGCGCAGATACTGAAGCGTCGGGGGCCAGCGGCTTCCAATATTCTGCTGTTGCAGCTTGGGAGCCTTCCACATCTTTCGGGACTCAGTGGTGGCAACCGCGGGCAGGTCCGACCCAATTCAGAGACGACTCTGGACAAGGACAGGGATCGCAAGAAGGTCGCCGGGATCGTTGAAGTGGCCGGAGCTGGCACCTGACGTTGCTGTTCCAGCAGCAAACGCCATGCCGATAATTCCAATTATCGGCATGGGCGTAACACACGAAAAAGCCGCCCGGAGGCGGCTGGCCAGCCGACTTATTTGCCCCAGTCGGGCACAAGCTTGGTCGGCATGTCCAAGGACACGTAGGCATCACAGTCGTCCCATGCCTGAAGCTCGGACGTGCGCGGCGGCTGAACATCCTTGTGATGGCTTTGGCTTGCCCCCGAAGTGGGGTGGTACCAGGCGTACAGCCCGTCTTGATCGTTCACCATGTGGACGCGGTAGCCCTCGTTCTTCAGTTCCGCGATTCGTTCAGGACTTGGACCTTGACTCATGTTCTTCTCTATCTCAGGTTGCGGCTTCCGCCGGTGCGGGGCGCCTAGGGCGCCGGTTTTGTGACCCTGGGGGCGTTTTCTTTGTCATAAGGGACGAAAGGCCGCCCCGAAAGGCGGCCCAATCAAGCGCCTCAGGCCGATCTATGACTTGCGCCGTAGCTTCCTGAGTTCCAGCAGAAACATCCCAATCGTGGCCAGCTGGTAGGCCGCTGTTAGCAGATCTTGGCTGTGCTCCATGGCACCCTCTCTCCGTGTGAATCGAATGGCCAGTGTTCTGTCACGACTTCGTGGCGTCGACTGGCTGGGCCAATCTTCTGGCACCGCCGGAGACTTTTCCTCTTGTGGGTTCTTCGCGCCGCGTTGCGCAACGGAGCACCCAATTCACCCCAAGCCGGCTGCCGGCTGTGGTGCCCCTCGCCATCGCTGGCGTGCGGGTCGATGGCTTGCCGGTAGATGGTTTTCACCAGGTCAGCATGGAGCGCGAGAGGCATCAGCGCATCTCCTTCGGGGACTCGCCCGTCGATTCAGAGCTTATGGCGTGCCCGATGCGTCGGGCGTCGGCTTGCCGCGCGCAACACTGCGCTTCTCGGAGCCGGCCTTTCGCTCAGGCGATACCGGCCCAACAGCGCGCCGGAGATCCACCAGCTTTCGCCCTTCCCGTTCGCCGCGCGCTCGCACTAGCCGGCCGTCTACCAATTGCGCCGTGAGCTCGTTCACCTGGACGTTTGCCTGTTCCTCGCGTGCCGATGCTTCGCGAAGCGCGCTTTCTATGCGCTCGCGCTCCCTTTCCGCGCCTTCAAGTCGGGCGGCGGCTACGGCCGCCTTTTGCTCCGCGATAACTCGATCCCCGCGCTCTTTCGCTGCCTCGGCACGCGCCGCCTTCAGTTCCTCCTCCAGCCCCGGCACGGCTTCCAGGCGAAGTTGCGACTTGGCCAGGTCCGTCCGGACGGATGCGGCCGCGTTGCGCTCGTGTTCCGTTTCGGCACGAGAAACGCCCAGATCTGCCTCGAGCTGCTGTACGCGCCCCGCATATGCATCGCGCTCCGATTGCAAAGCCGCATTCTCGGCCTGCACGGCTTCAAGCTGGCTGATCAGCCGCTCGTTTTCGATGCCAAGGTCACCGTTGACCTGCTGAAGTTCAGCCACCTCTGCGGACAGTTCTACCTTCCCTTCCGTAATGAGCTTGGCGAGATAGTCAGCCAGGACGCGCTGCAGCGGCGCCGGCAGTGCCATCGGCGCTTCGGGGACTTGCACCTGCTCGGATTTCCAGTCGGCCAGCATACGCATCACGGTCGACTGAGAGCCGACGTCACCAAGTTCTTTGCGCACTGCCCGAACGGTGACCTTGGCGCCGGCGGCGCGGAGGGCGTTGGCCGCGGCGTTGACCTGTTCTTGCGTAATGGACGCTTCACGGATCATAACAACTCCAATGTGTTACGTATTGTTATGTTATGAATGTTATGTTTTGTGCATAGCGAACGCAAGCTGGATGCTTGACATGCCGCTTAGTGGCGTACGCTCAAGGGGCAATTTCGCCACATCGCTTGAGTGCCCGCAATGCAGCTTGCCTTCTTCCCGCACAACACAAAAGTCGAATTTGATCCCGCGGCGGCGGCCCTGATTGTTCTGGCTTGTTCCGGAAAGAAAGCCGCCGTCCGCTCCCCTGCCCTGCATCTCTACCAAGGCGTGATGTACCAGACCTACCGTGCCCACACTCCATGCGGCACCGCCGCGCCTGCGATGGTCATCCTCTCCGCCAAGCACGGTTTCGTAGCGCCCGACGACACGCTCGACCCGTACGATCTGCAGATGACAACTGCCCGCGCAGACGAAATCTTGAAAAGGCTGAATCAGTCCGTGATGCAGGTGGCCTGGCCATTCAGGGCCAGTAGAGTGCTCCTCGCCGGAGGACAAACTTACCGGCGCGTGATGCGCGCTGCGATCCGGCTGGTAGGCGCGGAGCGCCTGCCCATCGAGGAGGTCAGCGGCGGTATCGGCAACCAGCGCTCTCAACTTGCTCGTTTCCTCGCTGGAATGGCCCCGCAGTTTGTCGAGCAGATTGGCTCGCATCCGAACGGCAACCCGGTGTTTCGGCGATATGGTCCATTCGAAGTGGGCGCCGAGGTAGAACTCCAATACCGGGTGATTCCAGGTTCGACGACCACGCCTGCGCACGTTCTTGCGCTCTTTCCGGGACCTATCGGGCCGACCGCAGAGGTAGAAATCGCTTGCGATGTGAAAGGTCGCATGAGAGGGAGTACTCGCTGGGTCAGCGTAACGGACTTGGGGCTAACGTCATGAGCATCGAGGCCGAAAACCAGCGCATTTTGAGTGGGGAGGCCCAGCGCCTCGCGGAACATCTGGACGGTACGGCCGAGCAGTTGCTCGCCCTCGCCTTTGCCGGCTACCACGCTTGGACAAGGAATCGTCGACTCCAATTTCCCGAGAGTCGCCGGCACGCCTTTTTGCTTGAAATCCTCCGTTACTGCGCAGACGAGCATCTACTCGAATGCCCGCCGCTTGAGATGAGCCGCGTGGAAGCGGTGGAACAGGCGATGGACGCTTACTACCCTCGTTACGCGCGCCTTCGGCGGGCGCCGCGCTCGGGCAGGCTACCCCTCCACTTGCAAGCAGATCGCGTCGCGAAGCGACGATAGGTTTGCGAGGCAGGCAACTTTCAGTATATAAATTCTTATGGATAAACTGTGGCTTTCCGATCCCCAACGGGCGTATGCCGACTGGCAGGCCCGCGAAGCCGCTGGCGCTGACCGGCGGCCGTTCTCCCAGCAATCCATCGTTCAGCATCGGGCGATGTTCGACAGGTTCCACCGATACCTGGTCGGGTGCGGTGCCACGCTGGCCAGCTTCGGCGCCGATGTTCTCGATGGTTTCTGGCGCGACGGCGATGCCGCAAACTACTCGCCAGCGACGCGCATGCGCTATCTCAAGCTGGTCGATCGCCTCTGCAGGCATCTTGTGGCCATCGGCGTCCGGGATGCCAACCCTGCCAGCGAACTCGTCGTCGGTCAGCACTGGCCCGTCGACGATCCCGATGTTCTGTTCCTGCCCGAAGACGTCGACCGTGACATGCAGGAGTTCGTACGACCACAGCCCTCCGACGATCCGGTCACCCTGCAGAAACGGGCGATCATCGCGATGTTCCTCAGCACCGGTGTCACGGCCAGCGAAGGCCGCGCGGCGCGCATCCAAGACCTGAACCCCCACGCATCACCGCCATATCTCCACGTACCGGCGCGCCCACCCAAGCTATCCCGAACCATTCATCTGGAGCCCTTTGCGGTCGCGACACTGAGCGCATGGCTCGGTGAGCGCCGAGCTTGGCCAGCCGAGGGCGATCTCCTGTTCTCCCTCAAGCGCACAGGCACGCCGATCACGGACATGAGCCTTGGCAAGATCGTTCGTGAGGCATTCGCCGCGGTTGACCACGAGGCCGAAGACATGGGCCCGCGAATACTGCGCAACACCTACTGCCGGCGGCTGTTGATTCGTGGCGTCGCGCCCGACGCAGTTACGGAGCGGCTGGGCCTGGCCAGCAACCGGACGGTTACACGAATCGCCGCCACACTCGACCCGCCTGAGAGCCAGGATCGCCCCCCTCTTTAGCCGGGGAGGCCGTCGCAAGCCTGCTACGCCATACTCGCAGCTCGAATTTCCGGACAAACGAACTGAACAACACCGGGAGAAGCAACATGGTCACCACCCTCGCCTGGGCTCTGTACGCCCTCACCCTCTTGGCCGCGCTTTTTGCGGGCCTGCGCTGGATTATCACGAACGACCCGAGCTACGCATGGGTCGAGTAACGATCTGCTTGGCGGCCTTGGCCATGATCGGCGCTTCGCTGGGCACAGCCCATGCCTTTACGAAATGCCAGCGCGCCAGCCGAGTGTTGTACACGCAGGATCTGTACTGCCCAACAGGTTATTCTCCGGTTGCCAGCACTGCCGTCGGGACGGTCTCTACTATCGGCAAAAGTGAAGGCGTGCGCCGGCAAGAGCAGGAGTATCTCGAGGCGCGCGCGAGCACGTCTCGCGCGGGGGCGCAGAACGCCACTGCTACCACGTCCGTACAGGCCCAGCCACAGGCCGTTGCATGCGATGCGCTCGCCGAGCAGGCCAGGGCCGTTGAAGCTTCGATGCGACGCCCCAACCCATCGTCGTGGCAAGACAACCTGCGCCAGCAGCACCGCGTGATCCGCGACCAACAGTACCGGATGGGATGCTAGGATTCCGAAGGTCTGAGTATCGATTGATCGCGTCGCACAGTGAAACAAGCCAGTCCCAAAACGTCGCAGCGCGCGGCGGCCGCCCTTACCAGGCTTCGCGCCGCCGCCACACTGCAAGGCTTCGTCTGTCACGCGACGACATGGCACAGCGTCAGTGCCAAGATTCTCCTTGAATGCGCCAGTGGGCATCGCTTCGAGCGCGCCGCATACGGCGTCCTATACAAGGCCTCCGGTTGCCCTGAATGCAATCGCGCCAACGTCGCAGCGAAGTTCCACAAGCTCGTGGCCGCACGCGGCGGCCAGTGCCTGAACGACGGCGGATTTTTGGGTGGAGCAGCGATACACCGGATACGCTGCGAAAAAGGCCATGAATGGACGCCAGAGGGCCGAAGCGTATTGGCGGGCTATTGGTGTCCTCGTTGCGCTGGAAAGCCCACGATTTCCACCCCGCAACCGAAAGCGTCAAAGTACGGTCTGATCGACCTCCACAGAAAGGCCGCCGAGCACGGTGGAAAGTGCTTTGCAGCCGTGTGGAAGACTGGTCGCGATCATTACCCGTTCGAATGCGCGGCCGGCCACCGGTGGGAAGCGATGGGCTACAAGGTTCTCAAACAGGGGAACTGGTGCCGAGCATGCACGGATGCCAGACTTGGGGAAAGGCGTACCGATGCCGAGGGCTTAGCGCGCATACAGAAGGCCGCTCACGAGCAAGGCGGCCGATGTTTGAGCACCGCCTATCATGGAACGGCCGCGACCTACCGGTTCCTCTGCAAGGCTGGCCACGAATGGGATGCACTCGGCAACAACGTCCTCCAGGGAGGCTGGTGCCGGCGTTGCCGCAACGAGGGACAAAAGCTGGGCATCGAAGCCATGCACGCCGTGGCACGGGAGCGCGGCGGCAAATGTCTCTCCGAAACCTACCGCACCGGCAAAGCGAAGCTCAAGTGGGAATGCCATCGTGGCCACGTATGGGACGCAACCCCGTCCGGGGTAAAGGCTGGCCACTGGTGCCCGTCATGCGCGATTCTCAACACCATCGCGCCAAAGAATCAGCACAAACGCCGGCGCTACGAGGCCGCAGCAAAGGCCGCAGACTAGCAATTCCTATTGCACGAAACGCGGCCTTCTCGCTAAGCTATTTCGGTCCGGCCAGATGCCGACATTTTCGAAACAGGAGCTCCATGGCAACAAAGAAGACGGCCGCCCCGAAGACAGCGGCCAAGAAACCGGCAGCGCCGGCGAAGAAGGCTGCACCAGCAGCAAAGAAGGCAGCTGCCGCGCCCGTGGCCAAGCCGATCAAGGATACGTTCAACAAGTCGAGCCTGCTCGCCCACCTGGTGACGCAGACTGAGTTGGACAAGAAAACCGTTCAGACGGTGCTTGCCCATCTGGAGAACACCATCGCCAGCGCCATTCACAAAAAGGGGGCCGGTGAGTTCACGTTCCCGGGACTGTTCAAGGTGTCGGCCATCCAGGTGCCTGCGACCAAGAAGCGCTTCGGCCGGAACCCCTTCACTGGCGCTGATCAATGGTTCGCCGCGAAGCCGGCCTCGGTGAAGGTGAAGGTCCGTCCGTTGAAGAAGCTGAAAGACGCGGCTCTGTAATACCGCTGCCTATCAAGCAAAAAGGCCTGGCACATTGCCAGGCCTTTTCATTTGGAGCAGGGGTCCCTTTGATTTCCCTGCACATTACCGGGGTAGCCGCCCCTAGTCTCCACGCGGGGTTCCGGCCAGCGCTCGCCTGATACCCCAGTCAAATCAGTCATTGCTGACTGGTCCTTTGCTCCGTCCCCTGAACCTAGATTGGCCTCTCAGCCCCCGGTAGCGTGCCGGCAAGCCCGTGCGGCGCGCTGTTTCGGCAAGATAATTAGATTTATCCGTCTTCGGTAATTTCAAATTACTATTAAATTGCTTTCCTAACGTTATATATGTACGTAAGATAGGGTGACTTTACACCTGGATGCCACCATGCCCCGCCTCGCCGCCACGCCCGACCAGATCCGCGCCACCGTGCTGGCCATGCTGACCGAAGCCGGCGACGCGGCGCCGCCTACGGCCGCACGCTTTCGACGCGTGGTATCGGTGCGCAAGCTGCGCGACCGCCTCGGCGGCGGCGACCCGGCGACGCTGTCGCGCACGCTCAATGCCATCGAGGCCGAAGTGGTGCGCGCGGGCCTGGCCGACCTGGCCCTGCCCGAGCTGCCCGCCGAGATCGCCGAAGCGATGCGCGCGTTGTGGCAAGCCGCGGTCGCGGTGCAGCTTGACGATGTGGTGCGTCTGCGGCGCGAGGCGCAACAGACCGCAGAGGCCGCGCAGTCCGCCCGCGCCGAGGCCGACCTGCGGGTCGAACTGCTGCGCCAGGAACTCAGTGAGGTCCGCGGGCAGCTTGCCGCGCGCGACACCGTACTGGCCGAAGCCAGAGCGGCCCTGGCAACGGCTAGCGCGCGGGCCGACGAGCAGGCGGCACGTCGTGGCGAACTCGAGACGGCACTCGCGACCGTGCAGGAACGTGCCGTGGCGGACGAGCGCGCCCACACCGAGGCGATCGCCACGATCCAGACGCGCTACGAGGCACTGTCGAAACAACTCCTGCAGGAAACCGCCCATCAGCGCGATGCGGTGCGCGCCGAGCGCGCACAACTGGCCTCACAACTCAAGTTCGCGGAGCGGCGCATCGCTGCGCTAGAGGAGGAGCGCGGACGACTGGACGCAGAACTGGTCAGCGAGCGCGCCGCGCGCCAGACCGCCGTCGGCGAGGCGAGCGCGCTCAAGGCCGTCACCGCCAGCCAGCGCGCCCAGCTCGACGAAATGCTGCGCGCGACCCTGGCCGCTGCCAGGGGTCACTTCAGAAAACGGAGAATATTGCCCGGTAAGACCTATTGTTCTATGGCAGACTTTGGCACCCAGCCGATTGTGCGGTGCAGCGTATCGTGTGGCGTAGGCGGTTGAGGGGCGCTAGCCGGCCAGAAGCGGCCGTTGAGAATTCGGCTCGGATTGTGTGCAATTTCACTTAGAGCTACACTTCCTATGCTCCTACGGCTGTGGGCTCAATCGGACGTCGCAGCACATTGATGGATTCGTCGAGCTGGTATTTAGTAGTCCAGTACCCCGGGAGTCTTAAGGGTCAAACGAAAACCATAGTCGACTGGTGAATCCCATGATCCCAACCCAACAGATTCCGACGGGGCTTCCGCATAGCGCTCGAAAAGGCTCGACGCGTTTGCATGGAAATGCGTGTCATCCGCCAGCTTAAATTCCGGCTCCACCCCTTTCGTATAGACCAATACCCGATCGCCGCAGGCAGCGATAAGCGAAACGGCTTTCCCGGCTTCTGCGATGCACGCGAAATCAAGTCCATCATCATCTGCACAAATGGACAAGACGTCCTGCTCCAGCCCGGCCGATAGCCGCTCGGCGAGGTTGATGTAGGCGCGTTTAATTCCATTAGCGAATCCTTCTAACCGCGCCACTTCATAAGCTACGGCTACAGAGCTTAGGTGGGCTCCAAGATCTAAGGGAAGGTCTCTTGAAGGTACAAGGTGGGTAAAGGGGAAGGCTGGCGGCTTTGTTAAATCAAATAGATCAATACCATAGACGCAAGCGGACTCATTGTAAAAAATAGTGAAGCCCATAGAGGGCGGCAGCAACGATCGGAGCGTTGCCTCATCCGGGCGCTTTTTAGTGAGATGTGCGCTTATCAAGTATCCCATTTACATTTCTCAGCACACTGCGGGGTCGGAAAGTGTTCCTATGCTACAAGAAGCGCATTCTCTTCGCTATTTGTCGCATTCGGAGTTGCCCTCGCAGACATCATGGGAATGTCCTCTTCCGAGCGATCTGACCGACCGCTAAGGGTTGCGGATTCAACCGGTCGATGCAACACACTAAGGGCTTTGCAAGCCTGAGGGGTGCTGCAAATGAAACAAAGACGGCGAATCTACTACACCGAGACTCAGAAGGCACTCATGTGGGAGCGCTGGCGCCAAGGCGAGCCCCGTCCCAGCTAGCCCGGCGGCCGAGTCCGGCCAGAAGCGGTCTCTCAGTACCTGGATCGCCAATGTCCCCATTTGCCTTAAGCAGCCATTAGGCTGCCCAGGAGTTCTGATACACGATAACTCACTCATCCGCCCGAAGTGAGATCGGGAAGCACCCGAAGACACCACCCGCCTCGACGCGCAGGCACGCCTCCAGTACTACTAGATCATTACTTGATCGTCGCGCAGGCAACGGTCGGGCGGCGCGGTTGTGAGGTGTCAATATCGAACGAACACGGAGATTTTCTCCAAGCCGGAGATAGTCCGCCAAAGACAGGCCAAGTCGCGCTGCCGCAATGGCATGCGCGCTGGCCGCCCGATTCGCGTCATCGGTGTCGGGCGATGTCATGTTCAAGCCGGGGGGCGCTCCAGTCCATACCATCTCCGATCAACACGGCAGATCACGCCGGGATGCGGAAGTCTATCCAGACCGCGCCCAAGAAAGATTGCCGGTGGATTACATCTGTATCGATCGACAGGACTCGTCACCCTACGCGTGGAGATTGGTAATGGCTGCGTCGGCCGCATCCATGACCAACGTGTAATGGGTACGCAATTCGCCCTACATGTGGCATCCGTAGACTCGACCGGGCTTTATCACAACAACATTCAACTCCTGAGAACTGCCATGAAGCCCTCTCTCGCCAAGCTCGCCGCCGGTACTTTCCTTCTCGCGATCACCGCCACTGCCAATGCCGCGCAGACGCCCATCGTGATCGACGCATCGTACGAAATGCAGGGACAAATCCACCGACCGCGCGATCCCTACACCGACGGCGGCCGCATTGCCGAACGCGATGTCTATACCGATGGCGCACGCTCGGCAGACGGCGCGGCTCGCTAGTCGTTCATCCTCTTTCATTACAAACGGGCCGCCTCTGTGCGGCCCGTTTGCTTGAAGCGAATGTCGCAACGTGACGACAGCGTCATTCCTGTAATGCATTCGCCATCAGATCGCAATTTGACGATTTCTATACTCGCGCCTCGATTCACAAGCGAAAAGAACGCTTTCATTGAGGAGAGACAATGACATTTCGTCACGCCCCCGTTCGTTATGCCATCGCTGCAGCGGCTGCAGGCTTGCTGGCCGGTACCGTCCACGCACAATCCAGCGTCACGCTCTATGGCGTGGCCGATGCGGGTATCGAGTACCTCAGCAACGTGCCGTCCGCTTCGGGTGGCTCCAGCCAGGTGCGCATGACCTCTGGCAACATGTCGACGTCCCGCTGGGGCATTCGCGGCGTGGAAGACCTCGGCGGCGGATTGAAGGCCATCTTCGAACTGGAAAGCGGCATTGCTTTCGATACTGGCGCGCAGAACAACAGCAGCCGCCTGTTCGATCGCGGCGCGTTTGTCGGACTCGGCAGCAAGTACGGCACCCTGACATTGGGCCGCCAGACCACGCCGACCTATGACACCGGCCTGCAACTGGACCCGATGGGCTTTGCACCGCGTTACTCGCTGTACAAGAGCGATGACGTATTGGCCGGCCGTGCCGACAACGCCGTCAAGTATCGTGGCAAGTTCGGCGGCCTGACGGCCACTGCGCTGTACAGCACGGGCCGCACCGGCGCCGGCGAAGTGCCGGGCAACTACAAGGTCGACCGCAATCTCGGCGCCTCGCTGCTGTATGAAGCGGGTGCGCTGATGGTCGGCGCCGCCTATGACGAGTTCCAGGGCACCACCGTTGCCACCGCAGACCGCACGGACCGCCGTGCGCTGATCGGCGCGAGCTACGCCTTCGGTCCGGCCCGCGCATTCGTGGGCTACCGCTGGTACAACGGCAACGTCGGCACGTTGCCGAACAATGGCTCGAACCTCTACTGGGCCGGACTGCGTTACTCGATGAGCCCGGCGCTCACGCTGACTGGTGCGGCGTACTACACTGACACGCGCAATTCCAGCGCCGATCCGATCATGTTCGTTGCCTCCGCTGACTACGCGTTCTCGAAACGAACTGACGTGTACATGAACGTTGGCTACGCACTGAACCGTGGCAATTCCCAACTGGGCATGAACGGATTCAACTCGACGACCGGCAGCCCGACCAACGTGGTGCCAGGCAAGGACCAGACCGGCGTGGTGATGGGCATTCGCCACAAGTTCTGACCGCCACATCTGCGTAAAGCATCGACACTCCCTTGCTCAACCCAAGAGAGTTTTCGAGCCTCGATCCCCATCGAGGCTCTTTTTTCATTCCATTGCGTCGGCCGGGGACATCCGCCACCCGGGCCACCAGTCCTGTAGAATGCCGCGCCATGTCGCGAATCATTGCCATTCTCATGATGCTGATTCTCCCGCTGCACGCAATGGCTGCAGCGGAGCGACATTTCGCGCATGCGACGTCCGAGGCGGAAGATACGATCGAGCATCTGGCCGCGCACGCCGAACACATCCCGCATCACCACCACGACGAAGACGGCATGGACGTGGACGACGAGTTTCTGTCGGCCAGCCATCAGCTCGAATACGAGCTGCTATCGAACCTGCTCGGCGCCCTGCCATCGACGGCCTCGCCGCTCCTGCTCGACATGACGCACGTTGTGCCGGCCTTTGCACCACGCACCGTGCCCGCCGTCGCCTCCGGCCCCCCTTTACGTCCCCCTCACGCGCCCGCCTGACGGCGGGGCCCTGTCCTTTCCTGCTCGCCGTGTCCTGACGTGACACGGTGCCCCGCCGTGACGCTTGTCGAGCCATAAGCGTTTGGGGAAGTCATGCAGAAGTTTTTCGTATGGATGGCCGCATCGTTCGCGATGCTGGCCGACGCATGCGCGCAGACACCGGCCACGGATCTGCACGCATTGTTCGAGGTCGCATGGGAGCGTTCCGTCGCCATGCAGACCACGGCAGGTCGTCGGCAGGAAGCCGCTGCCAGCCGTGTCCAGGCCAACTCGCTGATCGCGGGTTCGCCCTCTATCGATCTGCGCCACCGCGGCGACCAGTGGACGGATCGGCGCGGCATTCGCGAGAGTGAAGTCGCGCTCGGCGTGCCGATCTGGATGCCGGGTCAGCGCAGCGCGCGGGGCGCACTGGCCGACGCGCAGGCTGCCGAGGCGGAATCCTCGACGATGCTCGGCCAACTCGCCGTCGCTGCCGAATTGCGCGAACGGGTCTGGCAACTCGCGGCAGCCGAATCAGAGAACGAGGTGCTGCGCCGCCGCACGGCCGTCGCATTATCGTTGCGCGACGACGTGCAGCGACGCGTCACCGCTGGCGATCTGGCCCGCACCGACCTGTTGTTCGCCGAACAGGATCTGCTGGCGAACCGTGCCCTGATGACGGAAAGCGAGGCGCGCGTCATCGAGATGCGCGCGCGGCTGATGCAGACGTCCGGTGTGCAAGCACTGCCGCTGCGCTATGACGAACTGCCGGCGCCGGTCATCGCCGGTGCCCCGCATCCCCGTCTCGACGCCGCGCTGCGGGCCGTCGAGCGCGGAGAACGTCAGATCGGCTATCTCCAGAAATCCCGGCGCGACGCGCCCGAGGTTGGCGTGACCTATCGTCGCGATTCGGCCGGCGGCGGCCTGCCCAGCGACCAGACTGTCGGTGTCTACGTGCGTTTTCCGTTCGCCACCGATGCGCGCAACCTGCCCCGTGAAACGGCCGCGCAAACCGAACTGATGACCGCACGCGCGGAGCGGGACCGTGCCGAGCGTGTCGTGCAATCCGAAATCGATACCGCGCAGCAGACGCTTGCGCTGGCCGAGCAGCAGCTTGCGCTCGTCACGCAGCGCAGCGCCACGCTGACCGAACGCGCCACCCTTCTGCGCAAGACCTTCAATGCCGGCGAGATCGGCCTGCCCGAAGTCCTGCGCGCGCAAAACCAGGCACTGGATGCCGAAGTCGAACTGGCCCGCGTCCGCGCGCGGCGCGGCTTCGCCATTGCCAACATGAACCAGGCACTGGGAGTGCTGCCATGATCCGACTGCTGATGTCATCCCTCTGGCTCTGCGTGGCCCTGACCTTGCCGGCCGCACACGCTGCGCCAGGCGCCCACGGGCCCAACGGCGAACACCTCGACGCACCCGGGGCTACGGCAGCCGGGGCTGCCTCGCGCCCGGTCATCGAAGCCAACACCGAGAGTTTCGAACTCGTCGGCACGCTGCAGGACGGCGAATTCTCCGTTCTCGTCGATCGCTATGAGACCAACGAACCGGTCACCACAGGAACATTGGAGGTCGAATTCGGCCCGCTGAAGGCGCAGGGGAAGCTGAACGCCGATGTCGGCAGCTTCTCCTTTACCGGCCCAACGCTACTGGCCGCGCTACGACAGCCGGGAGACCACGCGCTGGTGTTCACACTGGTCACCGGCAACGACACGGACCTGATCGAAGGCAAGCTGCGCGTTGCACAGCGCGGTGATACGCATGGCCACTGGCACGCGAGCCCCGTTGTAAAGGTCGGCGCGGCTGTTCTGGTGGTGCTGTTCGTGATTGCGATGGCATGGCGCCTGCGTCGTCGCCGCACCGTTCGCTAAGGGCAAAGCCATCATGAAGACAATCCTGATCCAAACCCTGATCGCCCTGCTGGCAAGCCAAGCCTTGTTCGCCAACGCCGCCCCCGGTGCGCACGGTCCCGGCGGCGAACATCTCGATGCACCAGGCGCAGCCATCACCACCAGTGGACTGGCGCGACTGCCGGACGGTAGCGTGCAGATACCCAAGCTCGCGCAGCGACGTATGGGGATTCGCACTGTCATGCCGCAAGCTGGCGAGCATCCGCAAACGGTGCCGCTCAATGCGACTGTCATGATGGACCCCAATGCGGGCGGCCGAGTGCAGGCCGGTCATCCGGGCTGGCTCGAAGCGCCACACGATGGCTTCCCGGTGCTGGGGCAGCGCGTCACCAAGGGCCAGATACTTGCGGTGCTGCGGCACAAGAACGAGCCATTCGATATCGGCAACCAGCAGGCGCAACTCGCCACGCTCACGGCCAACCTCAAACTGGCGCGGCAACGGCTCGAACGGCTGGAGTCGTTGCAGGACAGTATTCCCCGCAAGGATATCGATGCAGCGCGTGCGGAAGTACAGAGCCTGACCGGCCAGCGCGAAGCCGTGTCGACAAGTCTGCATCCCACCGATACGTTGCGTGCGCCTGCTGCGGGTGTCATTGCATCGGCCAATGTCATCGCAGGCCAGGTGGTGACCGCGCAGGACATTCTGTTCGAGATCGTCGATCCTCAGCGGCTCATGATCGAGGCGCAGAGTGCGGATGCCTCGCTGCTCGGCCGTATCCGCAATGGCGTGCTCGCCGATAGCGGCAAGCTGACATTCGTCGGCGCGGGTCGCAGCCTCAGAAATGGCGCCGTGCCGCTGACCTTCCGGTTGACCGATGGCTCGACGACGCTTGCCGTCGGCCAGCCCGTTACCGTCATCGCGCATCTGTCGGACACGGTAAAAGGCATTGCGCTGCCGAGCGAGGCCGTCGTGCGCAACCAGAACAATGAACCGGTTGTCTGGATCAAGTCGGGCGCGCAGCGCTTCATCGCGCAGCCCGTGGAAATGCGCACGCTCGATGCGCGGACCATTGTTGTCACGCGCGGGTTGTCGCCGGAGAACCGCGTCGTCGTGACCGGTGCCCCGCTGATCAACCAGATTCGATAAGGACGCGCCATGTTCAACTGGATCGTCCGTGCCAGCCTTGGCAATCGCCTGATGGTGCTGGCCGTCGCGCTCGTCCTGATGGTGTACGGCGCGCTCACGGCGTGGCGCACACCTGTCGATGTCTTTCCGGACCTCAACAAGCCGCTGGTCACCGTGATCACCGAGGCTGGTGGCATGGCACCGCAGGAAGTGGAACTGCTGGTGTCGTTCCCGATCGAGACTGCGCTCAATGGCATGCCCGGCGTTACGCGCGTGCGTTCCGTGTCCGGCGTGGGCCTGTCTATCGTCTATGCGGAGTTCGACTGGGGCAGCGACATCTATCGCAACCGTCAACTGGTGTCCGAACGGCTGGCACTGGTCAAGGAGCAGTTGCCCGGCGGTCTTACGCCGATTCTCGGCCCCGTGTCGTCGATCATGGGCGAGATCATGCTCGTTGCACTGCCCATTGATGCCGCGAAGGTCAGCCCGATGGTGGCGCGCGAGTATGCGGACTTCGTGCTGCGCCCACGGCTACTGTCCGTGCCTGGTGTGTCCCAAGTCATCCCCATCGGCGGCGAGGTCCGGCAGTTGCGCGTCGAACCCGACACTGCGCGGATGGCACAGTTTGGCGTGACGCTTGCCGATGTGAGCCGTGCACTGCGCGACTTCGCTGCCAATTCAAGCGGCGGCTTTATCGACCTGAACGGCCGCGAGTACCTGATCCGCAACCTCGCACGTACCACGCGGCTGGAAGACCTGCGCGGACTCGCTGTCAGCTATCGGGACAACGCACCCGTGCTGCTGGAGCAGATCGCGACGGTGCGGCACGCCGCGGCGGTCAAGCGTGGCGACGCGGGCTTCAATGGCCTGCCGGCTGTCATCGTCAGCGTGCAGAAGCAACCGGCAGCCGATACCGTCAAGCTCACGCGCGAGCTTGAGCAGGCGCTTGGCGAACTGAAGCAGGGCCTTCCTGCGGGCATGGCTGCGCCGCAGATCCTGTTCCGGCAAGCCGACTTCATCGAGGCATCGATCGGCAACGTGGTCGAGGCACTGCGCGATGGCGCCATCATGGTAGCCATCGTGCTGTTTGCGTTCCTGCTCAGCGCGCGCACCACGGCGATATCGCTGATCGCGATTCCGTTGTCACTGGCCGTGACGGCGCTCGCGTTCAAGCTGCTGGGCCAGTCGATCAACGTGATGACGCTGGGTGGTCTTGCCATCGCTATCGGCGAACTGGTCGATGATGCGGTGGTGGATGTCGAGAACATCCTGCGGCGACTCAAGCAGCGACGAACGATGGACAATCCACCGTCCGTGCTCGAAGTCATCTGGCGCGCATCAGTCGAAGTGCGTTCGGGCATCGTCTACGCGACGCTGATCGTCGTACTGGTGTTCGTGCCGCTGTTCGCGCTGCCGGGTATCGAAGGTCGATTGTTCGCGCCGCTGGGCATTGCCTATATCGTGTCGATACTCGCGTCTATGCTCGTGTCGATGACGGTCACGCCGGTGCTGTCGTACTACCTGCTGCCGGAGATGAGGCGTCTCGATCATCCCGACAGCCCGCTGGTGCGATGGCTCAAGCGCGTGGAAACACGCGTGCTGGGCTGGGCCTTCCCGCGCGCCCGGCTCGTACTGTCCGCTGCCGTGGCAACGGTACTGCTCGCTGCGGCCACCGTACCCTTCCTCCCGCGCGCGTTCCTGCCGGCGTTCAACGAAGGCTCGCTCGTGATGTCGCTGATGTTCAATCCCGGCACCTCGCTGGCCGAGGCCAACCGCATGGGTGCGCTGGCCGAAACGCTGATCCGGCAGGTGCCAGAGGTGATTCAGGTAGGCCGACGCACGGGTCGCGCGGAACTCGACGAGCATGCCGAAGGCGTTCACTCCTCGGAAATCGATGTGGATCTGAAACGCTCGGGCCGCAGCCGCGAAGTTGTGATGGCAGCCATTCGCGCGCAGCTCTCCACGCTGCCGGCATCGGTAGCCATCGGCCAGCCGATCTCGCACCGGCTCGATCACCTGCTGTCCGGCGTGCGTGCGCAGATAGCGCTCAAGATCTATGGCGACGATCTTGACACGCTGCGCGGACTCGCAGAAAACCTGCGTGGACGGCTCAATGGCATTCCGGGTCTGGTCGATATCTCCGTGGAGAAGCAGGTGCTGATTCCACAGGTCAATATCCGGCTCGACTATCGCAAGGCTGCGCAGTACGGCATTGCGCCCGGTGATGCGCTGGCGAGCCTGCAAACGCTCGCCGAAGGCGCGCGCGTCTCGCAAGTCATCGAAGGCGTGAAACGCTTCGATCTCGTTGTACGCCTGCCCGATGCGGGTCGCACACCCCAGGACCTGGCGCGCGTCATGATCCAGTCTCCGCGCGGCGCCATACCGCTCTCGGCCATTGCCACGGTAGACGAAGCGGATGGCCCGAATCAGGTGGGTCGCGAGAATGGCCGCCGTCGCATCGTGGTCTACGCGAACACCGATGGCTCCGACATGTCGCGCGTCATCGGCGGCGTACGCGACGCCATCGCGCAGTCGGGGTTGCCCGGTGGCTATTTCGTCAGCGTCGAAGGCCAGTTCCAGGCACAGGAGCAAGCCAGCCGTCTGATCGCGCTACTGGCGCTGGGCTCGCTCGCGATGATCTATCTCGTGCTGTTCTCGCGCTACCGTTCACACCGTCTGACGCTCGCGATCATGGGCAACATTCCGTTCGCATTGATCGGCAGTGTTGCTGCGATGTGGATCGGCGGACTGACGCTCTCCGTGGCGTCGATGGTGGGCTTCATCACGCTGACGGGCATTGCCACGCGCAACGGCATTCTCAAGGTCAGCCACTACATCAATCTTTGCCGCTTCGAAGGCGAGCAGTTCGGCATTCCCATGCTGGTGCGCGGCTCGCTCGAACGGCTCACACCGGTGTTGATGACCGCGCTGGTGGCGGCCTTCGCACTGGTGCCACTGCTGATTTCAGCGGATGCGCCCGGCAAGGAAATCCTGCACCCCGTGGCGGTCGTCATCTTTGGCGGACTGCTCAGTTCCACACTGCTCGATGCCGTGCTGACACCAGTGATCGTCTGGTGCTTCGGACGCGAGCCCATCGAGCGGATGGTGAAGGAAGGCGGACGCGAAGCGTATTGATTGCACGGATCGCACTGGATCCACGGGCTTTGTGGCGACGCCCCGGAAGTCGCCCGTTTTTTGGAGTACTCCCATGAAGAAGTTGATCGCCATCGCCATGGCTGCTGCCGCCCTCGGCTCTGCCGGCCTCGTCCATGCTCACGGCGCGAAGCCCGCACAGTACGGCGGTGTGGTGCAGAACGCCAGCGACATGCAGTTCGAACTCGTCAACAAGGATGGCAAGGTCAGCCTGTATGTCGACGACCACGACGAGAAGAAATCCGTCACCGGCGCCAAGGGCAAGCTGACCGTGCTGGCCGGCACGGACAAGAAGGAAACCACGCTGGCACCGGGCAACGACAATGCGCTGGTCGCCAAGGACGCCATCGCGCTGCCGTCAGGCGCCAAGGCCGTGGCGACGGTCACGTTCGCCGATGGACAGACGGTAACGGTGCGGTTTACGGTGAAGTAAGACGATGACGATCGGCGCCCCTCACAGGAGGGTTGCCGGTCATTTGCGCTGCAATCGACACTTATCTGCCGCGCACAACCCTTTCTTGTAGAGACCTCTACAACATTGAAACAGGAACTACAGCCCACTAAGCTAGGCGCATGTCTCCTGTTCCATCTTCCTCCCTATGGGTTTTGCTGGTTGTCAGCCTGCCCACATCGGCCGCCACCGCACGCATGCGGTTCTGGCGTGGCATCAAGGCGCTGGGTGCGGCAGCCTTGCGCGACGGGGTCTATCTGCTCCCCGATGTCGCTGGATTGCGCGAGCCACTGCAGGCGCTCTCAACAGACGCGATCCATGAGGATGGCAAGGTCTGGACGCTTTCCGTGCAGGCCAACACGGCCCAGCAAGATGCCGAGTATCGCGCGTTGTTCGATCGCACTGCCGAGTATGCAGACTGGATGACGGAAATCTCCGGCGCGCGCGCCACGTTGGCCGATGCCGACGAAGCCGGACTCCTGCGCATGACGCGCCGGTACGGTCGTGGTTACGACGCCATCCGCAAGATCGATTTCTTTCCGAACGAGGCCACGTCCCGCGCTGAAGCACAGTGCCGTGATTTCAACGCGGCCATCGACATCATGCTGTCGCCGGGAGAACCGCAAAGGGTCGCTGGCAACATCCCGCGTCGCGACCCGACGCAATACCAGGGACGTCGCTGGGCTACGCGTCAGCACCTATGGGTAGATCGCGTCGCCAGCGCCTGGCTGATCCGACGTTTCATCGATCCCCACGCCACTTTCCTGTGGCTCGAAGACATACGCGACTGTCCGGACGATGCGCTCGGTTTCGACTTCGATCGCGCCACCTTCACGCATGTGGGCGACCGGGTTTCCTTCGAGGTATTGCTCGCCAGCTTCGGCTCGACGAGAACAAGGGTCTGGCGCGACTGGGCCAGATGGTTCATGTGCTCGACATCGGCGGCACGCCCGTAGCGGAGGCCAGTGGATTCGAAGCGATATTGGCCGGCGCGCGCGAGCGCCTTTCCGATGACGACGCATTGCTGGCTGAGGTCGGATATGTCCTTGACTCGCTCTATACGCATTTCTCCAGCGCACGCAAACGCTAGGACATGCTAGTTCGTCGACTTCCTAAAAATCATCGCAACACGCTCCCCATACGACAAGATGAACGCGCCCCCGCCAACCACCTCGGTCGAGCCGACACACGAGCTCCCCAGCTACACGCTGCGCCAACTGGTGTTGTACTTCCTGAAACTCGGCACGCTGGGTTTCGGTGGTCCGGTGGCGCTTGCTGGCTACATGCACCGCGATCTGGTCGATGCACGGCAGTGGATCACCGATGGCGACTACAAGGAAGGATTGTCGCTCGCGCAACTCGCACCGGGACCGCTCGCGGCACAACTCGCGATCTACCTCGGCTATGTGCATTACCGCATCGTTGGCGCGACTTTGGTCGGTATCGCCTTCGTGCTGCCTTCGTTCCTGATGGTGCTGGCGCTTGGCTGGGCGTATGTGCGATTCGGCGGCCTGACGTGGATGCAGTCGGTGTTCTACGGCGTAGGTGCTGCGGTGATCGGTATCATCGCCATCAGCGCCTACAAGCTGACCAAAAAGAGCGTAGGCAAGGACAAGCTGCTCTGGTTGATCTATCTAGTGCTCGTCGCCGTGACGGTGATCACCGAATCGGAGGTCGCGTGGCTGTTCCTCGCGGCCGGCGTGCTGGTGTGGCTCTGCCGCGCGCCGCCAAAATGGCTGCGGCAAGGCAGGCTGAACGCTTTCGCGGCCGCTCCGCTGACGACGGCAAGCGGCATGATGAGCGCCATCGACTGGCCGCTGCTAACGCAAATCGCCGTGTTCTTCGCCAAGGCCGGTGCGTTCGTGTTCGGTTCCGGACTCGCCATCGTGCCATTCCTGTACGGTGGCGTGGTGACCGAGCACCACTGGCTGAACGACAAACAGTTTGTCGATGCCGTAGCCGTCGCGATGATTACGCCCGGCCCGGTTGTCATCACGGTGGGCTTCATCGGCTACCTCGTGGCGGGCTTCCCCGGCGCCTGCGTCGCGGCTGCCGCAACGTTTCTCCCCTGCTACCTGTTCACCGTTCTCCCCGCGCCGTATTTCAAGAAATACGGCAAGCTGCCCGCGATCCTGGCGTTCGTCGATGGCGTAACGGCAGCGGCGATCGGCGCCATCACCGGAGCGGTGATCGTGCTGGCGAAGCGCTCGATCGTCGATATCCCAACTGGGCTCCTGGCACTCGTCACTGTTGCGCTGCTGCTGAAATTCAAGAAGCTGTCCGAACCGATGATTGTTGCTGGTGCCGCATTGATTGGCCTTGTGGTCTATCCATTGCTGCACCATTGAACACCATGATGTTCACGCCGGACCGCGTCTGCAGGTGCAGGCTATCTGGGACGCCGTGCAACATAGATTGCCGTCGGATTATATCGACCGAACTACGGCGATTCGTGTCGCGACATTCCTCTGCGGCCGTCGATACTGTTGACGCACTGAGCGGCCACCTGCGCACGAGATGCGGGCGCTTCTATGGTTTCGCCCCGAAGAGCGCCCCTATGGAGGCGGTCACGCCGAGCGCCAGCGCACCCCAGAAGGCCACGCGTAGAGCGCCGCGTGCCAACGACGCCCCGCCTGCGCGAGCGCCTACCGCGCCCAGCAACGCGAGCAACACGAGCGTCGCAACCGTCAGGGTTATCGCAAGGCTATCTCGCGGGACAATGCCCACCATAAGCACGGGCACGACCGCACCCGCCAGGAACGCTGCCGCGGATGCCAAGGCGGCCTGCACTGGTTTTGCGGCGAGTTCCTGCGTGATACCGAGTTCGTCGCGCAGATGGGCGCCGATCGGGTCGCGCGCCATGAGCTGGTCGGCCACGCGTGTTGCCAGTTCCGGATCGAGGCCACGTCCTTGATACAACGCGATGAGTTCCTGGCGCTCCTCCACAGGTTCGGTGGCGTGCTCGCGCTCCTCGCGGCCGCGATCCGCGCCCTCGACGTCGGCCTGGCTGCTCACCGAGACATACTCGCCGGCCGCCATCGACAACGCGCCTGCCGATAGGGACGCCAGGCCCGTCAGCATGATTGTGGAGGTCGTGGCATCGGCTGCCGCCAGCCCGACCAGCAGGCTCGACGTCGAAATGATGCCATCGTTCGCGCCAAGCACTGCGGCGCGCAACCAGTTGACGCGTTTGACCAGATGCCGAGTGCTGCGATGATCCATGTCGATGCCTCCGTTGCGCTAAATTAGTGACACACCGTGACTTCCTTACGTGTAGCGTTTCCAGCTCGCCCAGCGTCCTTCGATCCCTCGCATGCATAGATCGAACAGCAGGCCCACGCATCCAATCGCAAGGATGCCGGCAATGACCACGTCCGTTGCCATGAACTTCGCGGCGCCATGCACCATGAAGCCCAGGCCTGCCGTTGCCGCAACCATCTCGGCGGCCACCAGCGTGGTCCAGCCGAATCCCATCGCAATCCGCATGCCAGTCAGGGTCGATGGCAGTGCGCCGGGCGCCATCACATGTTGCAGCAACTGCCGCCGTGTGGCGCCCAGCGAGCAAGCGGCACGGATCTGCTCGATCGGGATCGACTGCACGCCCGCGCGGGTGTTCAGCACGATGGGCGCGAACATCGCCAGGTAGATCAAGACGATCTTCGACGTCTCGCCAATGCCGAGCCATAACACCAGCAGCGGAAGGTACGCGAGCGGCGGCAACGGTCGATAGAACTCGATGAAGGGGTCCAGCACGGCGCATGCCGTGCGGCTCATCGCTGTCAGCGCGCCGATGGGAACTGCCGTGACAACCGCAAGCCCGAACGCTGCAAGCACTCGCGTGACGCTCCATCCGAGATGCGAGAGCAGCGTGGCATCCTCGAATCCGTCCGTCGATAGCAGGTAAAGCTGCGACATGACGGACTCCGGCGATGGCAGGAAAAGCGGATCGACCCATCCGGAACGCGTGGTCATCTCCCACATCACCAAGGCGGTCATGACTACGGCCACACCGAGCGGCCAACGTGGCCACCCTCGCATCGCAGCGAAATGCCGCCGGGTTCGCGCGGCAGAGTGCGCCGCACTGGGTTCGGGACGCGTGGCGGCCTCCCATGGCGGATCAGCAAGTTTCATGGCTGACCTCGTGCTCTCGTTCGATCAAGTCGAGCACCTGTTCACGCATTGCGAGAAACGATGCGCTCACGCGAACTTCGCGGGGATTGGCGGACCGCAGGCTGCATCGCCCGAAATCGAGCGGGATATCGCGTATGACGCGTCCCGGCCGAGGAGAAAGAATCAGCAGCCGCGTGCCGAGCAGGAGCGCTTCGTCGATATCGTGGGTGATGAAGAATACGGTCTTGCGGGTAGCCTCCCAGATGTTCAGGATCAGCGTCTGCAGTGCTTGCCGCGTGCGGAAATCCAGCGCACCGAACGGCTCGTCCATCAACAGCATCGCGGGATCGTTGGCAAGCGCACGCGCGATACCCACACGCTGCTGCATGCCTCCTGACAGTTGATGGACGGCATGCTTGTCGAATCCTTCGAGGCCGACTTGCCTCAGACTGTCCATCGCCCGCTGCACGCGCGCCGCGCGTGTGAGTCGCTTGAATCGCAGGCCGAGCGCCACGTTGTCCATCACATCGAGCCACGGCATTAACGCATGCCTCTGGAACACGACCCCGCGCTCGACGCCGGGCCCCGTGATCGGCTCGAACTGCGTTTGCGCAGCGCGCGACGCGGCCATGGTCACGATACCTTGCGAGGGTGCGACGAAGCCGGCCATCAGGTTGAGCAGCGTGGTCTTGCCGCACCCCGATGCACCCAGCGCAACCACGAACTCTCCCGGTGCAATGTCCAGGTTCACCTGCGACAGCGCAGCAACCTCCGGCCCGCCGAGCGGGCTGTCATAATTCACCGAGACATCCCGGAGACGAATCTGCAGCGACATCCCTGTCTACCTCAGCGCTTCGACGAAAGCAGGATTGATCGCCACGCTGTAGTCGGGCAGCACCACAGGCACCTTCTTCTGGTCCTTCAGGAACTGTGCGGTGGATGCCAGCGCACGGGCGGCGGCGCCATCCTTGCCTCCGCCGAGCCAGTTCCTGCCCGCCTGTTCTCTGGCGAGCGGATAGCTATACAGCGCCATGATTGCCAATACGTCGGCGGGCGTCGCCCCGGACTGGCGCGCAACCTTTGTCACCTGCGGCGAGGTCGAAGTCCATGTCTGCGGCGCCTTCACATAGTCCTCAGTCGCCTGCTCCATGACCTTCGTGAATGCGGTCAAGGCCGGCGCATGACTGGCAGAGAATGCCTTGGCTACCACGAGCGTATCGAAGGTAGGGCGTCCGCGCCGCGCCAGCTCGCCCGATGTGAGAATCACCTTGCCGCTGGCTTGCAGTTTGTGCAACGCGGGCGCCCAGACGAATGCGGCATCGATATCGCCGCGTGACCATGCCGCGAGCATCTCGGAGGGTTGCAGGTTGATGATCTTGACCTTGCCCGTCACGCCGTACTGCTCAAGCGCGAACAACGCGTGGTAGTGCGTCGTCGAGGCGAACGGCACCGCGAGCGTCTTGCCCGCCAGATCCTCCGGCTTTCCGATGCCGGAACCGTTGCGCACCACCAGTGCTTCGGCAGCATCGATGCTGTCCAGAATCCAGAACACTTCCACCTTCACGCCCCGGCTCACGGCCGCCGCAACGGGACTGCTGCCGGCCACGCCGATCTGCACATCGCCCGCTGCCATCGCGGCCATGACATCGCCGCCGCTATCGAACTGGCGCCAATGAATCTTCCAGCCTGTTGCCTTCTCGAACTCGCCATCGGCGATAGCGCGCTGCCACGGGGCAAACATGCTCTGCACGCCGATTGTCACTTCCACGGGCGCTGCTGCGGAAGCCCTCCCGCCGACACCGCATATCGTGGCGGCAATCGTCAGGAGCAATACGGCCAGGAAACCCCGGCCCTGTGTAGAAAGGAAATGCTGCATGGGTGTTTCTCGCGCGGTTTCGTCAGTCACGGTTTCGTCTATCAGCGCGATGCCGCAGCACCGAGCATGGCCTCGAAAGCGCGGAACACTTTCCTCATCTGTGGTTTCTTGTAGGGATAGAGGTCCGCAGGGTCCGCGTCATGCACCACCATCGCGCTATCCGCCTCGAAGATCAGTAGTTCACCGGCAGAGGTCTCCGCGCAATCGAGGCCCACATAGTCGAGACCAAGCGCCATGTACGCACCCTGCAGCGCCGAGGCGTGTCGGCGTGCGAATCCCTGATCGAACTCGTCCATCAGACGCGCTTCTTCAGCGCGCTTCACCGCAGAATCGGCCATGCCCGCATTGGCGTAATGGACCATCCAGTGGCTGGAGATGCCAACATGGCAAACGTAAGGCACGCCCTGGACCAGCGCGACCCGATACTTGCGGAACTGCCCGTCGGTGCTGCTGTAGTCGATGAACAGCGAGACATGGAATGCGTCGCCCTGCATGCACAGGAGATACACGGCTAGCGCCGCGCAATCATCGATCTTCTCCAGTCCGTAACCCGCGTGCGAATCGACAGGACGCACGATCAGCGGAAATCTTCCGCCTTGCAGAAGCTGGTCGATGCGATGCTCACCGGCGACAACCGCCTCCAGCGCCAGGCGATCGACGCACGCGGTAGGCGGCATCAAGAGTCCCGGAATTCCCGCGACCACATTCGGCACGATGTCGCGCGACAGACGTCGCACGGCTTCGGGATGGTTCAGCACGGGCCGGGGCCAGACCTGGGCATAGTGAGCGAACCACCGCAACAGGGGTTGGCTGCGGCTCGATTCGCCAATCGCAACGAACAGGACGTCGTGATCGGGCACTTCGTCAGGCAACACGCCATCGCCATTCACGTAGAGCACATCGAGCTGCACATTGGCGTATGCGAGCAGGCAGTCGATTGGTGTATTGTCCATCAGGACGCCCGGCATCATCACTGCCAGCACGCGCAGTGCGTCGCCATCACCGGTCCACGCGGGCAGCACCGCATAGCAACGTTGCAGCGACATCGCCTCGGACTGCAACTGCCGGGCCGTCGCGGCATCGCCAATGATCTGCAGCACCAGCGACAGGTCCATCAGCAACTCCGCGTCTTCCGGTTCCGACTGCACCTTGTTCAGCAGTTCCTGCCCGAGAGGACGAAGGTCTTCGTCGGCCAGCGCGCGACATAGCACGTCATGCACACTGATCAGCGGGCGGCGCGGCGCATGCAGATGTTGAGGAGCGGATTGCAGCATGGGAAATGACACTCAGGAGAAGAAGAACCTGTCCGATATTAGGGACTTCCGATTAGCGCCAAATCAGGATGAGAACGCGTTTACGCCGTCAATTGTCGCGATAACACCGCCATTTCCCGCTTGCTAGCACGTATTTCGAAACCGATCATGTCCGCGCGATGACGGCTTCGTAACCATCCTGATACTTTGCGGCGCGTGGCACGCAGCAAGGCGCGGCGCCGTACTGCGTTTTCGCATGATGCTCGACAGTAAGCACGGGCGAATGTGTGGGCAGCAATGCGCCTTCTCCCGGCTCCACGTAGTTCGCTATCAGATAGACAGGCCGCCGCTTGGTCTCGTTGAACAACCTGCCAACGTATTCGCCGAGCACTCCGATGCACACCAGTTGCAAGCCTCCCAGCAGCAGCATCATCGTCATCATCGACGGATAGCCCCGCACCGGCTCGCCGTAGAGAAGCGTTTTGCCGATGATGAACGTCGCCATCGCGAACGCGGGCAGCGCCACGATCAGTCCCACCGATGTAGCGAGCTTCAATGGAATCGCCGAGAACGAGGTGATGCCATCCAACGCGAAGCGGAACAGCCGGCGGTAGTTGAACTTCGTCGTGCCGCTCGCGCGCGCGTCGCGCCGGTATGGCACGGAGACCTGGCGGAATCCGATCCACGAATACAGCCCCTTCATGAATCGGTGCTGCTCCCTCAACCCGCCGAGCGCCACAACGGCCCGCCGGCTCAGCAGACGGAAATCCCCGGTATCGGCAGGGATCTCGATATCGCTGAGACGCCCGATCAAGCGGTAAAAGCAGTGCGCGGAAAACTTCTTGAGGAAGGTTTCCCCATCACGCGACAGCCGCGTGGCATAGACCACGTCGAAACCCTCCTGCCACTTCTGCACCAGTTGTGGAATCAGTTCGGGCGGATCCTGCAGATCGGCGTCGATGATCACCACCGCATCGCCGCTGGCCACGTCGAGTCCGGCAGTCAGCGCGGCTTCCTTGCCGAAATTCCGGCTGAGTTCGACCACTCCCACCCTCGGGTCGCTCGCCTGGAGGTTGTAAAGCAGTGAGAGGGAGTCATCCCGGCTGCCATCGTCGATATAGATCACCTCCCACGGCATCCCCACGCGTTCCATGACGCGCAGCAGTCTCGCGTGGAAACGATGCAGCACCGATGACTCGTTGAAGATCGGCACCACCACGGATAGCTGCGACACAGCGTCCCGTTGCATGTTCATCGCGTTGCTGTTCATCTCACCTCTCCAGCCATGAAAGTCCAGTTGGCGTGCAGCGCATAGTTGAGCAGCGTCACCACCGCAGTGCTGAGCGCCTGCGCCAACAAATAGTGAAAGCCCAATGCCAGAGCACATGCCATCAGGACGGCGTTGAGCAACAAAGTCAGGCCGGACACGACCATGAACCGACTGAGGCACGACGGCCGCGCGTCACCTCGCACAAAGACCCAGCGACTGCTCAGGGCATAGTGCGTCAACAACCCCGCGGCACTACCGAAAGCCGAGGCGCCGACGACCGGGGTACTTTCCCGCACCAGCACAATCAGCGTCACGTAGTGGACCGCCGTGGCGGTTGCACCCACTACCAGATAGCGCGCAAACCGCGGTGCACCTCTCATCGCCGCTCCACCAGCACGTTCGCGCCGCGACGAAATACCTCTGCGGTGCCGGGACTCATTCCCGCCTTCAGCGTTGCGTAGGTGCTCGAACGCATGACCGCGAGCTTGTGACCCGGCGTTGCCCACCGACGCAGGAACGCCGCGTCATCGACCACCCATCGTTCAGGTTCCACCGTGAAGCCAAGATCGAGCTCTCCACGCGCCTGTACGACAATAGGCTGCATGGTCGAGTAGAACGCCAACCCCCGGTCGATCTGGCCGACATTGAAGAGTTCGGTATCGGCAGTGCGCAGCGTCCTGGCCTTCAGGCCGATTTCCTTGACCGACAGCGATTCGAACGCGCGCGACGCCAGCAACCCCGCCTGGATGCCTGAGAGGCTTGCCACGGCGGCGATCGCCACCGCCAGCGACTTGCGACCGACCAGTACCGCACGGCACGCCATGACACCACCCGCCATCAGCGCACAGGCAGACACGAAGCCCCACGCTTGCAGCGCGGACAGGTCGCTCACCTCCTTGCGCAACAACGACTGCGACCACTCGGGACGCCATAGACACAGCGCGATACCTGCGCCGAGCAGCGCCATCGCGACGAATCCTGCGCACAGCACGCGACGGCTCGCATTCAGTACCCGCCCGCCCAGCAATACAGCCAGCGGCGGCAGCATCGGCAGGATGTAGAGCGGCAGCTTCGAATGGGATACCGAGAAAAACGCAAGCACGACCAACGCCCAGATGGACAGGAACACAGTCGTATCGAATCGCCCCTCGACCTCGATCTGCCGACGGAATATCGCGGCGCGCCACATCACGCCGAGCCACGGGATCATGCCTGCGGACACCACCGCGATGAAGAACCACCATGGCTTGTTGCGCGCGTGAACCGTCGACGAGAAGCGGGCGAAATGCTCCTGCACGAAGAAGTAGTGCAGGAACTCGGGATTGCGCTGCGAGACCGCGATCAGCCACGGCAGCGCAACGAGCATGGCGAGCGGACTCCAGCGCCAGAAACGTGAATCGGCGAGCAGTCGCCACTGCCGCGTCGTCACCACATAAAGCAGCAGCGTCACCGCCGGCAACACCACGGCAATGAGCCCCTTCGCCAAAAAGGCGAGTCCTAGCAGCAGCCAGATGCCCGGGTAGAGCCGCGCGTTCCCAGTCTGACGCGCCACGGCAAAGACCAGTACCGCACTGCCCAGCAACGAAGCGACGCCAATGTCCGTGGTGGTGAGATTGGAACCGAGGATCCACAGCGGCGCGCCACCCAGAACCCATGCGGCGGCCATGCCCTCCCGCCGCCCGTACAGCGCCTTGCCGGCCCACCAGGCCATGCCGACGCCGAAAAGCCCCACCATTGCGCTCCACGCACGAGCGGTCCACTCGCTGGGACCAAACACCGTATAGGCGCTGGCAGTCGCCCAGTACTGCAGCGGAGGTTTGTCGAAGAACTTGATACCGTTCAGGCGCGGCGTGATCCAGTCGCCCGAGTCCACCATCTCCTTCGGCACCTGCGCGTAGCGCCCCTCGTCCGGCTCATAGAGCGGGCGGTTCGATATAGTGGCGAACCAGAGCAGGACGGCAGCCATCATCGCGGCCATCAGATATGCACGTCGTCTCACGACTACCCTTCCATCATTGCGGGACGCCTGCATCCGCGCATGGTCACAAACAGGTCTCCGATTCGTACGCACGAGCGCGCCCCCAGCGCAGCAATCATCTGCGCTGTCCGGAACGAAATCGAAGGGAAAGCCCGAGGGCTGGATCAGAGGCGCGCCGTAACGCTGGTACCTGCTGCGGCGCTCGAGGTGACGCTTACAGCGTCATGGCGTCATGTCCTGGTACATCTTCTGCATGTCCTTGTACTTGCCTGCCGCGGCCTGCATGGAGAACTGCAGACGAACATTGTTCTCGGCAATCGCCACGCGCTCGGTGTCGATCTCCACGGTATTGCCGTCCATGCTGGTTTGCAGCGGCACGCGGAACATCAGGTCTTCCTCGGGCGGCGGCGCCGAAGCGGCGATATGCCCCGCCGACGTGGTGATCATTCCACCGAACTGATGCGAGACACCCATCGCGCGCTCCAGCTCGGTACCGAACTCGATATCGCGTGCCTTGTAGTTGGGCGTATCCATGTTCGCCACGTTGCCGGCCAACAGCTCGAAACGCTTCATGCGAAGCCTGAGCGATTGCTCGTGAATGTCTTCCTTGCTATTGGCGTATTTGCCTACATAAAGATCGTCTGCCACGCTGAATTCCCCGGATTGAAAATGCGACTCATGATATGCAGGCCCGGCGTTATCACTGTTCTGAACAGGAGGCAGTTCACGCAAAACGCAGATGACAAGTTTGCATTGATCTCGTCATGATTCGTCAGCGGCAGGCCTTACCGGAGGCACCTCGACATCGGTGTCGCGCCTGTTACCTCAATTGCGTGCCTGTTGTCGAACCGGAGATCATTCTATGCAATGAAGTGTTGGATTTATGCACATTGCTTAAATGTAATGCCCTCTCAATGTTCGCACTGAGATCGAGTAATTTTTATATGCGGACTTTTAAAGTATCCAGACAGATCGATAAAAAAATCCCCGAACCGCGTAGCGGATTCGGGGACAGGACGTTTCATGAAGAAGCGATTATTCTAATGCGCGTCGGGCCATCGCGGGTGCTGGTCGTCGATCGTGAAGGCATGACGGTGGCTACGTTCGCCGGTGCGCTCGCCTTCCGCCAGGTGCACATGCATGCCCTCTTCATCGGGATGCTCGTGCGCGATGACATCTTCGTCGCGTGACGGCCAGAGCTTCCATGCCATGAACAGACCCACTACGGTAATGACCGACATGACCGCAGCCGTGGGACCCATGCCCAGCCTTGCGCCGAGCTGCCCCGCCAACGGATACGTAATGAGCCAGCACGCGTGCGACAGCGAGAACTGCGCCGCGAACACCGCAGGGCGATCGGCCGACGATGCGGAGCGCTTGAGCAGGCGCCCGCTCGGTGTCTGCGTCATCGAATAGCCGACGCCGATACCGAACCAGGTCAGCAGCAGCGCATGCCATTCGAACGGGCCGCCCGCAAAGGCCACCAGGCTACCGACCGCGAGTCCGATCGCCATGATCGTGGCACCTGTCAGCATGGCGGGCCGGTCCGGACGCTTGTCCAGCAGACGCGGCAACAGCAGCGCCACGAGCATCGAGCCGCAACCGAACGCAGCCAGCGCAAACGGCACGTCCGTGCTGGGGCGTTGCAGCTTGCTCTGCACGTAGACCACCGTGTTCACGATCACCATGGCGCTGGCTGCGGCCGCGGCAAGATTCAGCGCCAGCAGTCCCTTCAGACGTGGCGTGCGCAGATAGATGGAAATGCCACGGAATGTCTTGGCATAAATCGATCCGGTGATTTCCTTGGCGCGCGACTGCGGCAGGGACACCGACACCACGAGTGCGGCCGAGATCAGGAAGCCGACCACGGTGCCACCGAAGAGCCAGTGGAAACTGATGACCGACAACAGCGCCGCCGCGAGCATCGGGCTGACCAGGCTTTCCATGTCGTATGCAAGGCGCGACAGCGACAGTGCGCGCGTGTAGTCCTTCTCGTCACGCAACACGTCGGGGATCGTCGCCTGGAACGTCGGCGTGAAGGCAGCGGATGCAGACTGCAATACGAAGATCAGGATGTAGATCTGCCAGATCTCGTTGACAAACGGCAGCGAAATCGCCACAGCGGCCCGGATCAGGTCCATCGCCACCAGGAAGGCACGTCGCGGCAGGCGATTGGCATAGGCGCCCACGACAGGTGCCACACCAACGTACGCCACCATCTTGATCGCGAGCGCGGTACCCAGAACGCTACCGGCATTGGCGCCCGCCAGATCGTAGGCAAGCAGGCCCAGCGCAACTGTTGCCAGGCCGGTGCCGATCAGCGCGATGACCTGTGCCGTGAACAAATGCCGGTATGTCCGGTTCTTCAATACATCAAGCATCGAGATCTCTCCAATGGCCTGAAACTGGCTCGGTAATCCGCAAGCAAGCGGCGTTCCCGATACAACGGGACACCGCGCATGCATGCGTCAAAGATATTTGGTGATGGACTTGAACTCGCGCAGCGTCTCGTCCGATGGACGCGTGCCATCGCGCACCGCCTCTTCCAGGCAGTGGTCGATATGGTCATGCACCAGGGCCTTCTTGGCCTGGGTCACGGCGCTCTCCACCGCCTGCAACTGCTGTGCGATGGCGAGGCAAGGCCGCCCTTCTTCCATCATGACGACGATGCTGCGCAAGTGACCTTCAGCACGCTTCAGGCGCTTGATGATGCTGGCGTGCGAGGTATGAACGCCCATGTCAGATCCTATCCTGGGGGGGAGGATACGATGCTACCAAATCCGATGGGGTGCGACAACCTGTAAAACGCGCGTTGGACCTGATTTTGCAGGTGTTTTTCCGATTCGATCGATGATGAAACGGGAGATGCGGCACGATGTGGCGCGATGTGGCGCTCGGGTCCGGCCTCGCCGGATGGGTGAGGCCGGAGTGCCTGGCCCTTGCGAGCACAGGCAGAGTTGGCGTGGCCGGATAGACCACGCCTGTCAGAGCTAACCTTACATCCGCTTGATTTCAGCGTAATCGCCTTGCGTGCGAAGCGTCATCGTGACGTCCTTCTCGGTACGGTTGCGCCAGTACCAGCCATGGTAGCCATCGAATGCCGCCACCAGTTCGCCGGTATCGGAAGGCGCGCCCTTGCCCTTCTTGTACGAAACCGAACGGCCGTTGCCATCGCCGTGCGCGTCGAAGTTGACCACGGCGCCGTTGGCAGTCCAGTCGAACGAAGTGCGGGCGCCAGCCTTCATCGCCATCTTCACTTCCAGGCCCTGTCCCGGCGCCAGTACGAAGTTGAGCTTGTCGGAGCGGCCCGCTGCGGCATCGGCAGTGGAAGGCGCCGCTGCCGCCACGGTCTGCGCTGCAGGCGCAGCAGGTGCGGCGGTCGGTGTCGCCGCCAAGCCTGTCGCCGCTTCGCCGCCATGGTCGTGACCATGTGCATTCGCCGCCTTCGACGTATCGGCGGGGCCATGCGCGTGCCCGTGGCTGTCCGGCTTCGCCGTGACCGGATTGGCAGCCGCCAGTTGTGCAGCGTGTGCGGCGGCATCCTTCTCGGCATCGGCCTTGGCTTCAGCGGCTAGCTGGACCTTGATCTTGCCCATGTCCGTGAGGCCGAGGACGCGACCGATGCCGGTGGGGTCGACCGCGTACTCGGACGGCAGCACGATGGTAACGAGGATGACGGTAGCGGCTGCGGCGGCGATGGCCGTCGAGCGGATGAGACGCGCCGAAGTCGGCAGTTCTGCGCGGGCTGGGATATCGGTGTTGTACATGATCTGATTCTCAGGAAACGAAGAGGCCGGTCAATTGGTAACCGATGAGGATGAAGCCGGCCGACATCATCGCGACGTTGGCGGTGTAGGCGTGGGCCAGGAAGCTCGGCGTACGACGCCAGAAGCCCATGACGATCAGAATGGCCGAGAGCGCCAGCAACTGTCCGATTTCGACACCAACGTTGAAAGCGAGCAGATTCGGCACCAGTCCGTTGGGGGAGATCTCGTACTCGAGAATCTTCGTGGACAGGCCAAAGCCGTGGAACAGGCCGAAGATCAGCGTAGCCGCCTTGGTGTTGGGCTGGAATCCCAGCCAGCGCTGGAATGCACCCATGTTGTCGAGCGCCTTGTAGACGACAGACAAACCAATGATGGCGTCGATGACGTAGCTGTTGATGCCCACATTGAAGTAGACGCCCAGCAGCATGGTCGTGGAATGACCCAGCGCGAAGAGGCTGACATACAGCCCGATATGCTTGAGCCTGTACAGGAAGAAGATCACACCCAGCAGGAACAGGATGTGATCGTAGCCCGTGACCATGTGCTTGGCGCCGAGATACAGGAACGGCAGCAGATGAACGCCGTCGATCTCCTGGATGTACCCCTTGTCGCCTTCTGCCACACCGTGCGCAAAGGACGGCATGGCTGTGAACAGCAGCAGGAGTGCGACCATGACCAGCGCGAGCAGCCGGAGTCGGGACGCGTCGAAGCGCCCGGGTAGAACTGGAATATGCATGTGACTATGACTGTGATGAGTCGTGTTTCGATAGCGCGCAGCGCTATCCCCGATCGATACAGGATCAGGGTCGAGGCGGACGCTCGAGTCGGTAGTGCCACAGCCAGAGCGATGGCAGCAGATAGGTAGCCAGGAACCCGGCGGGTAGCAGTTGGAACACATACCGGTGCGGCGTCGGAATCAGCGCCGTGGCATCGTGGCCATGATCCAGATGGCTGTGGTCGTGCCCACCTGCCGCGCAGCAAACGCTCTCCTGCGCCAGCCGGCTGGCCTGCCCACCTGTGGCGGAAGCCGCATGCGCATGCGTGTGCGAATGAGCAATCGCATTGTCGAATTCGACCACAGGCTGCGCATGGATCTGCCTGTGGCTGGCCGGCAGCATATGCACGCTCGCCGAGCAGATCGCCATCACCAGCGCGAACACCAGCAGCGCCAGCGGCGCCAGTGTTCCCGGGAGGATGGTGCTGGCGCCCAATGGCGCAGCGGCGATGCGTTTCAGCACGTCAGCAGCCGCGTTCCGGATCGAAGACGTAGCCCATGCCGCGCACCGTGTGAATCAGCTTGACCTGGAATGGTTCATCCACTTTGGCACGCAGACGGCGAATGGCAACGTCCACCACATTGGTGTTGGTGTCGAAATTCACATCCCATATCTGCGAGGCGATCATCGCGCGAGACAACACCTCGCCGCCACGGCGCGCCAGCAGATGCAGCAGCATGAACTCCTGGTTCGTCAGTTCGATCCAGCGTCCGCCGCGATACACGCGTCGGCCCAGTACGTCGATGTCGAGATCGGCAATCTGCAGCCGCTCGCCGGTCTGCTGGCGCACCTGGCGCAAACACCGTCGCAGGCGCGCCAGCAGTTCGGCAAATGCAAACGGCTTTACCAGATAATCTTCGGCACCCAGTTCGAACGCCCTGAAGCGGTCGGCAACGCTGTCGCACGCGGTCAGGAAAATCACGGGTGTGGCACGCGCGTTCCGGATGGCTTTCATCACTGTCCATCCGTCGGCCCCGGGCAGCATGACATCGAGGATCACGGCGTCATACTCGCCCTCATGGAACCAGTGAATGCCGTCGAGGCCATCGTGGACCGTGTCCACACTGTAGCCAGATTCGGCGAGTCCCTTGGCCAGATACTCCGCGGAACGCACCTCGTCTTCGATGACCAATACCTTCATGTCTTGAATCGCAATACGCTCAGGGCAGCAGTACAAACGTAGGCAGCCACTTGGCGTGGCGTGCCAGTTCCACTGCGTTCACGACAATCGTCATGCCGAGGAACCACACGGAATCGGCAAGGTTGCGCTGGAACGAGCCCACATGGACGAGGTAGGTACTCTCCGAGCGGAACAGCGACAGCCTGGGGAAGAATGCCGGAGTGCGACGTGCATAGTCGTCGAACTCCGGAAAGTTGCGGGACAACAGATGATCCTCCGAACGGATCACGGCCGGATACATCAGCGCGAACGCCAATGCCAGGATCGCGGCAAGCGTGATCGACTCGGTCATCGCACCCAGCCCCACGATACCCACGAAATTGCACACATACAGCGGGTGGCGGCACATCGAGTACGGTCCGGTCGTCACCAGTTCGGTGCTCTTGCGGCCCGAGATATACAGCGCGCACCACAGGCGGCCAACGGTGGCCATGGTGACGCCCAGCATGCCCACCGTCAGCAGCGCAGCGGAAATCCAGGTGTCATCCCATTGCGAGTGGCCTGTGATGAGGGCGATCAGCACCACGGAAACCACCACGCGCCAGATGCCGATGCGATGGCGGGTCAGGAAGCTATCCAGCGGGCTGGGGGCAGCAATCGCCGGGCGGAGCGAAATATTCATGTTGTCTCGTCTACTGTTTTGTTGCTTTTGAGAGTCGGGGCGGCAGCATGCTGCCGCCCCGTTGCCACGGTCATGCCTCGAGCAGTTCTCCGCCCGGCTTCTCCAGCTTCTTCTGGCGGCGCAGCACCATGCCGCACACGGCTGGCAGCACAAACAGCGTGAGCACGGTCGCCGTGATCAGGCCGCCGATCACCACCGTTGCCAGCGGCTTCTGCACTTCCGCGCCAGTACCCGTTGCAATCGCCATCGGCACGAAGCCGAGCGACGCCACCAGTGCGGTCATCAGCACCGGACGGACACGTTCCATCGCGCCTTCGATGACGGCTTCATTCGGCGCCGCTCCATCCTCCAGACGCTTGCGGATAGCGGAGATCAGCACCAGTCCGTTCAACACGGCCACGCCGGACACGGCAATGAATCCAACCGAGGCCGAGATCGAGAACGGGATATCGCGCAACACCAGAGCAAACACGCCACCTGCCAGCGCCAGCGGCACGGCCGTCAGCACGGTGGCCGTCAGCGCGGCACTACCTATCGCCATGTACAACGTGGCGGCGATCAGGATGAAGCACAGCGGCACGATGATGGCCAGGCGCTGGGTTGCGGCCTGGAGGTTCTGGAACTGACCGCCCCATTCGATGTACATGCCCGGCGGCAGCTTCACTTCCGCAGCGATCCGCTTCGCGGCATCGTCGACGAAGCTGCCCAGGTCACGTCCACCCACGTTGGCTTCCACATACACACGACGCTTGCCGTTGTCGCGGCTCACTTCGTTCAGCCCCTGCGTGAAGCGGAACTGCACGAGCTGACGCAGCGGCACCGACGCACGCGGCTGGCCCTCCACGGCAGGCAGCATGACCGGCAGTGCACCCAGTACATCGAGGTTCTCGCGTTGCTGGCCCGGCAGACGGATCACGATGTCGTAGCGGCGGTCACCATCGAAGATCTGGCCCGACGGACGACCCGCCATGGCTGCCGCCACGGTGTCCGCCACCTCCTTGACGGTCAGGCCGTAGCGCGCAATCGCGGCACGGTCGAACACGATGTCGAAGGTCGGGAAGCCACCGGTCAACGGCACACGCGTATCCGTCGCGCCTGGCGTCTTGCGCAGCACGGCTGCGATCTTTTGCGCGGTGCTCGCCAGATCGTCGAGATTCTCGCCGTAGATCTTCACTGCCACATCGCTACGCACCCCGCCGATCAGCTCGTTGAACCGCATCTGAATCGGCTGCGTCACGTCGTAGTTGTTACCAACCATCGGCGCGGTCTTCTCGCGAATGCGCTCGATGACCTGCTCCTTGGTGGTAATGCCCTCGGGCCACTCGCTCTTGGGTTTCAGGATGATGTAGTTGTCTGAAGCGTTCGGCGGCATCGGGTCGGCCGCGAGGCTGGCCGTACCCGCCTTGGAGTACACGGTCTGTACTTCAGGCAACGACAACACCGCGCGTTCGAGCGGCAGGTCGATGGCCACGGACTGGTCGATCGATGTCGACGGAATGCGCACCGAAGACAGGTTCAGATTCTGCTCGTCCAGCGTCGGCATGAACTCGCGGCCAACAAACGTGAAGGCCATCGCCGCCAGCGCCAGCGTCACCAGTGCCGCGCCAAGGAACGGCATCGGACGCGCCACGGCACGTTCCAGCAGCGGACGGTAGCGTTCCTTGGTCACGGCGATGACACGCACTTCCTTCTCGGACACCTTCTTGCGCAGCAGCACCGCCACCATGGCCGGCACAAACGTCAGCGACAGCACGAACGCGGAAGCCAGCGCCAGCATCAGCGTGATGACCATCGGCGAGAACATCTTGCCTTCCACGCCCTGGAACGTCAGGCATGGCAGGAACACCATGAAGATCACCAACTGGCCGTACACGGTAGGACGCACCATCTCGCGCGACGACAGGATGACTTCCTCCAGCCGCTCCTTGAGGGTGAGCAGACGGCCTTCGTGATGCTGCCGTTCGGCCAGGCGCCGCAGCGAGTTCTCCACGATGATGACCGCGCCGTCGATGATCAGGCCGAAGTCCAGCGCACCGAGACTCATCAGGTTGCCCGAGATGTTCAGCCCGTTCATGCCGATGGCACTGATCAGCAGCGACAACGGAATCACCAGTGCCGCAATCACGGCCGCGCGCCAGTTGCCCAGCAGCGCAAACAGGATGACTACCACCAGCGCCGCACCTTCCACCAGGTTCTTGGCCACGGTCTTGATCGTTGCCATCACCAGTTGCGAACGGTTCAGCGTCGGCACGATTACCACGCCAGGCGGCAACGTCTTCTTGATTTCCTCAAGCTTGTCGCCCACGGCCTGCGCCACGGTGCGGCTGTTGGCGCCCACCAGCATCAGCGCACTGCCCACCACGGTCTCGTAGCCATTTCGGCTGGCCGCGCCCGAGCGTAGTTCGCCGCCCACATTGATATTGGCGACCTGACCCACAGTGATCGGCACGCCCTGGCGCTGCGCGATCACGGCACGCGCGATCTCGTCAGCCGACTTGATGCGCGCATCGGCACGCACCAGATACGACTCACCCGAACGGCGGATGAAGTTCGCGCCCACCGACAGGTTGGCATCTTCCAGCGCCTGCGCCAGTTCCTCGAACGAGATGCCATACGCGGCCATCTTCGCCGCGTCCGGCTCCACCACGAACTGCTTGACGTAACCGCCCAGCGAGTCCACATCGGCCACACCAGCGGTCGTACGCAGTTGCGGACGGATGATCCAGTCCTGCACCGTGCGCAGATAGGCCAGCTTCGATACGCGATCCGTCAGCCGCTCTCCCCGCTCGGTCAGGAAGCTGCCGTCGCTCTGCCAGCCCGGCTCGCCGTCCTTCACCTTGGCGCCCTTGCCATCCGGGAACTCGTATTCCACGCTGTAGTGGAAGACCTCGCCCAAGCCGGTGGACACCGGGCCCATCTGGGGTTCGACACCCGCGGGCAGGTTCGGTCGCGCCTGCGCGAGACGTTCGGTCACCTGCTGGCGCATGAAGTAGAGATTGGAACTCTCCTTGAAGATCACCGTGACCTGGCTGAAGCCGTTGCGCGAGAGCGAACGCATGTTCTCCACGCCGTTCAGGCCCGCAATGGCCGTCTCGATCGGGTACGTCACGCGCTTTTCCACTTCGACGGGGCTCAGCGTGGGCACCACGGTGTTGATCTGCACCTGCTTGTTCGTGATGTCCGGCGTCACGTCGATGGGCAGCAGGTTGAGCTGCCACGCCCCGATCGCGCCGACGACGGCGGTGAGGAACAGCACGAGCCACCGGAAGCGGACGGCGCCGCTCAGGATGCTTTCGATCATTCGTCGTCCCCGCCCGCCTTGTTCATTTCCGCCTTGATCAGGAAGGCATTACGGGTGGCCACCTGCTCGCCGGGCTTCACGCCGGAGAGGATTTGCGCCACACCACCGCTGCGCGAGCCAACCAGCACGGACTTGGGGCGAAAGCCCTGCTGCGTGCGCACGAAAACCACATCGCGGCCATCGAGGTTCTGCACGGCATCCTCCGGCACCGACATCGCGTTGGCATCGGCCGCCTTCGTATGCAGACGGACCTGAACGCCCTCGCCGACGATCAGGCCGCTGTTGGCATCGACCGGCGTCACGACTACCGTGGCGGCGCGGGCACTGCCCGAAACGGTTGGCGTCACGGCCTGCACGCGGCCAGCCAGCGGCGCGCCGTTGGCGAGCACGATGGTGGCGTCGCTGCCGGCGGCAATGCGGCTGGTATCGGCAGCGGTGACATAGGCTTCAACCTGTACCGCGCCGGAGCCCGCCACGCGGAACAACTCTGCCTGTGGCGCGACATACGCGCCGAGGGTGACCGACTGCGCGGTAATTCTGCCGGCGATGGGGCTGACGACGGCCACCGAGCGGCCATCGCTCGAGACCTTGGCAGCCTGAGCCACCGTTGCCGCGCGCTGGACCTCGGCTTGCGCCACGTCCAGGGCCATGCGCGCCGACTCCATCTCCTGGCGCGGCGTCACGCCTTGCTGAAACAGGCTCGATTCACGTTCGTATGTCTTGCGCGCCAGGTCCGCACGGGCCTGCGCCACCTTACGCTCGGCGGCCATGGCGGCGGCCTCGGGACTGTCCACCAGCGCGAGCACATCGCCCGCACGTACGGCATCGCCAAGTTTGCGCTGGATGCGCAACACGGCGCCTGCCGCACGCGAGGCGATGACTGCCTCGCTGCCCGGCACGGCCGCTACCGACGCCGGCGCCAACAGTACCGAGCCGACACCACCCGCCGATACCGGCTCCACCGCGATATTTGCCGCGGCAAGGTATTCGCCTGGAATTCTGACCTCCGCAGGCTCGGCGGCCGGCGCCGAGGCGGCTGCCTTTTCCGGTGCGGCGGCGAGCTTCGATACCTCGGCGCCCGACGGGGAACCAAGCCCGCGTGCCGCGCCAAATCCAACCAACGCCGCCGCGGCGGCCACCCCTGCGATCATGGGCCAGCTCGGCTGCCGACGCTCGTTCTTCGTCATCATCGTGATTCCTCAAATGCCAGACGGCCGTCCGCCTGAGCCAATGCCGCCAGGGCGCGTACGCGTGCCAGGCGGGCGTCAATCGTCAATTGCCGCGCGTCGACCAACGCGCGACGTACAGCCAGCAGTTCCACCAACGGTGTCTTGCCCGCCTCGTAACCGAGACGGCCCACGCGATAGGCTTCCGATGCGGCCTGCTCGCCCTGGCTTGCCGCAGCCAGTTGCTTGTCGGTGGCGGCAACCTGCGAAACCGCCGACCGCCGCGCGGCGTTGGCCTCCAACCTCACGGTGTCGAGACGCGCCTGAGCGGCTGCCACACGCTGGACAGCGGCGTCGATCCCGTTGCGATTCCGGTCGAACAGCGGAATCGATGCCGTCAAGCCGACGATATAGCCGCTCTCGTTGGACCAGCCATACCGGCGCACGCCTGCCGTGATGCCGACTTCGGGAATCCAGCGCTTTCTCTCCACGTTCACCTGTGCGTCGAATGCGTTGCGCTCGGCTTCGGCCGTGCGCACAGCGGGTGAATCGTCCGTCGTCGTCCCACCCGGTGTCATGGCGGGCTGTGCGCTCAGCAGCGAACTGCTGATACCGGTATACGCCTCGGTGGCACCCGACAGCGCGGAAAGTCGCGCCAGGGTGCTCGTCACGTCGCTAGAGGCGGCTGCTTCGATGGCCTGTGCGGCGGATACGCTGGCCTGCGCCTGCGCGGTGCGCAGCGTGGCTTCCTTGCCTGTTTCCACCAGTGCGCGCGCTACAGTGAGCTCCTCGTTGGCGAGTGCCAGGTTCTCCTCGGCAAGTGCCTGTCGTCCGAACGCCGCTTCGGCGGTGGCATAAGCCACCGCCAGCTCGGCGGCGTAGTTGACCCGCAACTGGCGCTCCCGCGCCTGGGCCGCTTCGTAGTTGCGCTCACCGACCTCGATCCGCGCGCCGCGCTTCCCGCCGATTTCGAATGGCTGCGTGATCGAGTACGTGTTCTGACGCTGGCTCTGCCCGCCGCTGCTGGGCGCACCGAGATTTTCGGCCAGCGTATCGAAACGCGGATTGAGCCAGGCGCGCGCCTGCGCTGCATCGGCACCTGCCGCGCGCACATTGGCGGCCTGCACCATCATGGTGGGTGCCATCGCCAGGGATTGTTGTAGAAGAACGGAATACGGAGGCGCTTCGGCTGCCTGGATCGACCCTGTTGCCATGAGCAACAGTGCGACACCAATGCAGGGAGCGCTGCGGAGTTTTTTGGGGGTAGCCTGGTTCATCGGACGAAAAGGGTGAGACCGGAAAATGTTTGCTTCAGCTTTCAATACGGCGCCCACATGGACTCCCCCTCGAAAAAAGGAGAAATATTTCGGAATCGCACCATAACGTGCACGAAACAGCACACTAAAGCGGAAGCCGAGGCATGCAGCATGATGGGAGATGGTGATACGGCTTGCCGGAGGCCCAGCGTCAGACCTGACTCGATTGCAGCAGCGCGGTGAGCTTGGCCCTTGCACGGGCCACGCGGCTCTCTACGGCTTTGGCGCTGGTGCCCAGTGCCATGGCCGCTTCGGGGTGCGACATGCCAACGAACGAGGTCAGGATGATGATCTCGCGCGAAGCGAGGTCCAGCCGATTCAACACCTGCATGATCTTTGCGAGTTCGAGGCGGGCCGATACCTCGCGTTCGGGGCCGGGGACATCGCTCGTCAGCTCTGCATCTTCGATGTCTTTGGCACCGAACAGGAAATGCCTGACTTGTCGGAACCGGCGGAGATCGCGCATCTTGTTCAGGCCGATGCGGAACAGCCACGGGCGAAACAGCTTGTCCGAGTCGAAATCGTCCAGCGCGTGCCAGGCGGCGATGAACGTGTCCTGCACGATGTCGTCAACGTCGCTCTCCGGCACGCCAAAGCTGCGCGCGGCCTGCGCGAGCGCGCGGCCGTGCCGTTGCACCAACTGGCCGAACGCGTACTGGTCGCCTTGGGCGGCACGCCTGGCCAGCGCTTCATCGACAGAAGGATCGGTCACTGCGAGCCACGTTTGAGCGCGTCCACCAGAACGCGATCATAGGCTGCGCGGTGCTCAGGCTTCAAACCCGCACGCATCTCGAACACGTGTACGAGCGTGGCACGCTGCAAATCGGCAGCGGCGCGCTCCACCTCGCGCGTGGCCTCTTCCACCTCGGGACTCCACTGCGGATTCTTCGCGATAGACTCGGCCAGCTTGCCGTTGGCCGCGCGCAGCCGCGACTCGATCTCGCGACGTCGCGCGGTGAACTCCTCTTCCTTGAGTTCCAGGATCTCGCGCTCGTTGCTATCCAGCGGTACGGCGTCGTGGAGCATTTCGTGAAGACTTGTGTGGGGTTCTTCCGTCGAATGGGTGACATAGACGCCGACGATTGCCATCAGGACGCCAACCAGGGCGCCAACCAGCGTCGACACCGACAGACGAAACGTGCGGGATTTCATCATTTGCCAATCAGCAGGCCAAACGGCGAGGCCGCCGAGGGTGCAGCCACCCAGGTCGGCTGCTGTTTCTGGTACAAACCGACCGCAATCCTGTCGATGGCCGTGAAGGCCACCAGCGACGCGAGTGCCGCGCAGCACACCGCTCGCAAGATATCGTGGCGCGCGGTCAGCACCATCTGAGACGGCTCACGGGACAACCGCTGCTGAATCCTGCCCAAGCCCGGCTCTCGAGACGCCTCATAAGTCACTTTTTTGGCTTGCACCAGCCACTCATCAATGTTTTCCATGATCAGATCTCCTATCTGACTTGCGGGACATTATTCATACGTCGCCCGAGCACGTCCCCCTCGCATTTTTTGACTTTTTTTCGCCGCCGTACGGATTGATAGCTTGGCGGCACTCCAACTCACATCAATGAGATGCATCAAGGGATGCACTATTCAGAGTTTCGCCCCTCGCGCGTGCTGACGCACTGCGAAATAACCTCTCCAACGCCTAGGGAAGGATCCGCCTCCAACGGCATCTTTGGCGAAACCTCGCCGTTGCGATCTGATACTATACCCCCCTACCCTATTCAGGCATTAGTCATGAGTCACACGCTCCAAGGCAAGCAGAAACTTATCAACCGAGTCCGCCGTATTCGCGGGCAAATTGATGCCATCGAACGCGCCCTTGAGGAGGAAAAGGGTTGCATGGACGTCCTGCAGCAAATCACAAGCTGCCGCGGCGCCATGAACGGACTCCTGAGTGTCGTGCTGGAAGAGCATATTCGCTGCCACCTGGTCGATGCGGAGGCTAGCCGGAGCGACAGTGAAGGCGATGCGCGCGAGGTGCTCATCGCGGTTGTTCGCAGCTACTTCAAGTAGCCCTAGACGCCGTCGAGACAAGTACACCTTTTCCGGTCACTACCATGCAAACTCAAGATCTATCCCAGTGGACCCACTCCCACATATTCGATACCGGCAACCAGGCGGCGGAACGGGGGACCCGACTCGTCATGCTGATTACCGCCACCATGATGTTCGTGGAAATCGCAGCGGGCCTGTGGTACAACTCCATGGCGCTGCTGGCCGATGGCTGGCACATGAGTTCTCATGCGCTGGCTATCGGGCTTAGTGCCTTCGCATATGCTGCTGCGCGCCGTTATGCGAACGACACACGCTTTGCCTTCGGAACCTGGAAAATCGAGGTGCTCGCCGGCTTCGCGAGCGCTGTTTTCCTGCTCGGCATCGCCGCACTCATGGTGGTTGGATCTGTCGAGCGCATGATTACTCCGCAAGCCATTCACTACAAGGAAGCCATGGCCGTCACGATAATTGGCCTCGTGGTGAACCTCGCTTGCGCACTCATCCTGGGCGGTGCACACGATCATGGTCATGGACACGACCACGGCCACCACCACGGCGCGCATGCGCATGAGCGCGATCACAAGCATCACGACCTGAACCTGCGCTCGGCCTACGTGCATGTCCTCGCGGATGCGGCAACCTCGGTGTTGGCAATTCTCGCGCTTGCTGGCGGTTGGCTGCTCGGCTGGGGCTGGCTCGATCCCGTCATGGGCCTAGTGGGCGCTGCGCTCGTCGGCACCTGGGCATTCGGCTTGCTTCGGCAGACTGGCGTCGTCCTGCTGGATCGGGAGATGGATCACCACGTAGTCGAAGAGATCCGCGAAGTCGTAGCGACGTTGGGCACTGGAGGCCACACCACACAACTTGCCGATCTCCATGTCTGGCGCGTGGGCAAGGAGAAGTTCTCCTGTGCCATCAGTCTAGTGACAAACGATGAGACGTTGTCGGCCGCAACAATCAAGCGCGCGCTCAGCATCCATGAAGAAATCGTACACATGACGGTCGAGATTCATCGCTACAACGACCAAGATGAGCACGCTCGAATCCCGGTGGGGCAATCGATTTAACGTCCGACTCACCGTCGGATCTAGGTGACCCGTCCGTATTCGCGACCATAGCGGCCCTTCTGGGTCAGTCTTCGAGCGGCTGAGATGGGTCGGTCTTCGAGCGGCTGAGATGGGTCGGTCACAGCCCACTAACCGAAACGGGCTCCCTACGTCCCGCACAGGAACTCGGCGATTCGTGCCCGTCTCACACTTTCTGCCACCTTCGCTGCTGGCCACATGCGACTTCATGGCGTGTGACATGACCGAAGAAAACCAGGCGCCCGGCCGATCTGCACCATCGCACCACCGCGTGCCGCTGCTTCGCTCCGCTAGCCAGGTCAGCCGCCGCTATGCAACTTGGCACATGCGTATCCCGGCCGGCACTCCGCATGTGGCGATTGATCGGGGTACGGCGCGTGCGACCTGTCGATCTCGCGAGATGAACAGCTGGACCTCTTCTGGGTATCTTCTTTCTTATGGGTCGCCGCGTGGTGGCGGGGATTCGCGGCCAGAGCAAGCAACGTCCTGCGGCCATGGTCAGGCATATCCTGGGGCCGAAAATCGAACTCCGTGGCGTGCGCAGCCAAATTGATGCCAAGAATGACTACGCACTGGGCAACCAGCAATAGCTTCGTCCAAGGTTTCATCTCGCGCTCAAGCAGAACACCGATGTAATTCGAGTGTAGGTCACCGCTGAGACGGCTGACTGAAGTCGAAAAGCTCGCTTGCCTCTTGACAGCTTCGCGTGCGGACGATGACGGCAGATCCAGTGCCCATCTGGCTAAACCGAGGGCGGCGACATGGCGACTTGCTCGGTCGGGATGTCGACACCGGTACGCCAACACCCCCCAGGCTAAAAGGGAAGCGTGGCGCTATTGAACTGCTCGCTGCAAAAAAACACCTGCGGCAATTTGGGAGTCCATTCGATGCAGGCAGCCTATCTAGCATCTTTATGACCGAACTGTAATCACACGGTCATCAATCATGTGGGCGAGCATACGGATGGGCGGCGGCCCGCTTCGTACATTGGCCTCAAACGGATTCGCGTGCGCGCCGCTCACCAGTCACAACGGCAAAGCAAGCCACACAGAGACAGCTGCCGCACTAAACCGCTGGCGAAACCGGTGAGCCCATGGCACACACCACTGCGTCGCCCGCCGCGACACTGCAGACACACTTGTTTGCTTGGATGGTTCCGGACCCGCCGATTGCGACTTGATTGTCAGAAGCCCCCTCATTTGGCTATCGCTTACTTAGGAGCCGTGCATGAGCATACTCGGATTCGGATGCGGCGCCATGCTCGGCCGGGTGGGCCGTGCGCAGGCACTGCGGGCACTTGAAGTGGCCTACGACAACGGCATCACCCATTTCGATGTGGCGCGGTCCTACGGCTTCGGGGAAGCGGAGATGCTGCTGGGCAGTTTTCTGCGCGGCAAACGCGATGCGGTGAGCGTAACGACGAAGTTCGGCATCGTGCCGCCGCGCAATGCTTCGAAGCTGGGCCTTGCGAAATCCGCCGCACGTGCCGTGTTGTCGCACCTGCCCGGCGGCCGCAGCCTGGCGCGGGCCGCGGCGCGCAAGATGCTGGCCCATCGCGACTATTCCCCGGCCTATGCCCGCGCCTGTCTCGACACATCGTTGCGCGACCTGTGCGTGGAGCGCGTGGACCACTACATGATTCACGACCCGGCCGAGGCAGACCTGAGCGACGAACTGCTGGGATTTCTGGAAGACGCGCGCCGCGCGGGCAAGATCGACCGCTGGGGCATTGCCACGGACCATCCCCCCGTGTTGTCGAGTCCCGCTGCGGCGCATGCCCAGGCACTGCTCTACGAAGGCAACCTGAACGTGCTCGACGCGCTATGCAAGGCACCCGACCCCGCAGGCCGCCCGGTGTTCCTGGCGCGTCCGTTCGGCGGTGGCGGCGGTGCCCTGCAAGGCGCGGTCAAGCGCCCCCCGATCTATCACGTGCTACGGACGCTGGGCCTGACGCCCGTCGATGACAACACCCTCGCGGTATTTTTTGCGTTAAGCCATGCCGGACGCACCGGCACGGTCGTGACGTCGATGTTCACCGAGGCGCATCTGCGGCAAAACCTCGCGCTAGTCAGTCAGTTCGAGGCGTTGGGTGAGCGCGGCCAGCAGATTGCGCCGGCCATCCTGCACGCTGTATGTCCGCAAGATTGCTCCCTACGAGGATGAACGCCTTCCATGCCGCGGCGTGTGCTGGCGTCTTAAATTGTCGCGTCCACTGTCGATACGAGACGTGGGTACCCTTGACGAACTGCAATCGTGGGGCCTTCCATGCATGCTTTCCCTTCCCAAAATCTGCTGGAGCCACGCCGCACGCTGATCAGCGTGCATAGCGTGCTCCGTCGCACGTTGGCCAACCAGGACCTTCGACCTCTAGCGCAATCTCTGCGGGAGCGTTTGCAGGCGGAGCCGAGGGACGCCAAATTAATGATGGACCTCTCATTGGTTCTTCAGGTCATTGGCGATGACGCAACGGCCAGACATATGCAAGCAGAAGCGTTGAAACTGCAGCGCTGCTATACCGCGCTGTCTTCCTGGACGTCGGATGGCCCGTCATTGCGCGTGCTGGCACTGATGATGCCAGGCGTACTGACGGACAACATCCCCCTTGACTGCCTGCTCGCCTACGCGAACGTGCAACTCGACGTCCTGTACGTGAACGACGATGGGACGCTACCGGACACGATACCCGATCACGATGTCCTGTTCGTGGCCATTCGAGCGTCGAGCCACAACCAGAACATCCTTCAGCAATGCTCGCATCACGCGCAGGTATGGCCCCGGCCCGTGCTGAACCAGCCGGAAAATATACGCCGCCTCTCGCCCGACAACGTGCCGGAATTGTTGACAGGCATCGCGGGACTGACGATGCCACCAATCCGTGGCACCACCCGCCTGGAACTGGAAGGCCTCGTCACTGGCGAATTTTTCGTCGACAGGCTCGTGGAGCATGGCAGGTTTCCGCTCATCATCCGTCCCCGCGATTCGCACGCTGGCCACGGACTAGAGCGAGTCGATGATCGCGCGGCGCTCGGTGCTTACCTTCTTCGCACGACTGGCGATGCGTTCCACGTTTCTCTGTATGTTGACTACCGCAGTGCGGATGGGCGGTTCCGGAAGTACCGCGTCGTCCTCATTCAAGGCGTGCCGTACCTGTGCCATGTGGCGATCTCCAACCACTCGATGGTGCAATATGTGAATGCCGGCATGGCTGAATCCATGACGAAGCGGCAGGAAGAGTCGTGGCTGATGGAGAGCTTCGATCACGGCTGCGCGCGGCGCCATGCGGCCGCGCTGCAAGGCGCTTACACGGCACTTGGACTGGACTACGTGGTGTTGGATTGTGCCGAAACACCCACGGGCGAACTACTGGTTTTCGAGGCCGATACGGCACTAGTGGTCCATGACGCCGATCCGGCGGAAATTTTTCCCTACAAGAAGGCGCACATGCGGAAGCTGTTAAAGACTTTCGAGGCCATGCTCGCCACCACAGTAGAGACGAAGCGGGTTTCCTAACGCCCTGGTGTTGGACATCTTCCCCCATCTCTAGAGTGCGGGGAAGCCGCATTGGTCGCCGCTCCGCACCGTGTTGAAGTCACAATCGGTGTGCCAACCTGATTAGTTTTCTTGGTCGGCGAGGGGTCGTAGGTCCCGCCGCCGTATACAGGATGAAGGCTCGTCGCGGTGGGTGTGCGCTTACGAGAAAGTGCCGGGGACGTCTACGGACCACCCGTCGATCTGGCAACTCCTCATGGTATGAGATCATGACTATCAAACTGGTAATCGCCGTCATTCCTTCTCACCTGCTGAAGGAGCTCGAACGAGCCCTTGCATCCACACATGCCCCTGGGCTCACCATCACCAAGGTAAAAGGCCACGGCCCATTCAACAGTTACTTTGTCAGTGACATAACCGGCTTCTATTCAAAGGTCGAGATCTTTGTGGAAGAAAGCGGCGTACCGGCGATTCAAACCGCAATCTCCGACGTAACCATAGAAGCGAAGGATAAGGCCGGCATCATCGCCGTCATTCCCACGGAGACGTTTATGCCACTCCATACGACGGAAGCAAAGACTTGAATTCCTGCCAGCCCGAACTTCCGGATCGCCCTCACCTTTGGGTTCGGGCTGGCACCCTGCATTGGAATTCAGGCATGAGGAATACGCACGCGTAGCAGCTTGACCGAATTCAGGAACACCATGACGTCCGGCCCCAGATGGATGAATGCGGCCTGGATCGGTCCGATCCAGCCCATCAGTGCAGCGGTGATCCCGAGAACGTGGACCACGCCTACACCTACCCAAAGGTTTTCCTGGATGGTTCGATAGCTGCGACGTGCAATATTGCGGGCCGCGACAATCTTGTTCAGGTCGTCGGTCATCAGCGCAATATCGGCAGCCTCGAGCGCTGCCTGCGTACCGCCCCCGCCCATGGCGATGCCAACTTCGGCGCGCGCCAGCGCTGGCGCATCGTTGACGCCATCACCAACCATCGCCACTTTCAGCCCCTTCGCTTGCAACTGGGCAATGGCGGCCACCTTGTCTTGGGGCATCAAATCCGCCTTGACCTCGTCCACGCCAAGCTGGGATGCGATCGCCTGGGCCGTCGCCGCATTGTCGCCGGTCAGCATGACGATCCGCTTGACGCCGCTTTCACGCAACGCTGCGATCGCCTCGGCGGCACCCGGCCGCAGGGTGTCGGCAATGAAGATGACGCCGGCGAAGCGGCCATCCACGGCGACATGCACGGGCGTACTGCCTGGATCTTCGACGCTACGATCCAGTGTGACACCGGCTTCCCGCAGCAATGCGGGATTGCCCACCAGCACCACACGCCCCTCCACGCTCGCCTTCACGCCGCGCGCCTGGATCTGCTCGAAGTTGTCCGGTTCAGGCACCTGCATGTCGCGCGCGGCCGCCTCGTCCACCACAGCCTTGGCCAGCGGATGAGCTGACCTGCGATCCGCAGCGGCGGCCAGTCTCAGAAAATCCGTGTCGGAAAGGCCTGGCTCCAGTACTTCCACACGTACGACTTTCGGCTTGTTCGCCGTCAACGTACCAGTCTTGTCGAAGACCATGGCATCGGCCTTGGCCAGCAATTCGAGGTAGAGGCCGCCCTTGATCAGAATGCCGGTGCGGGCGGCCCGCGCAATGGCGGCGATCATGACCAGCGGCGTGGCCAGGCCGAGTTCGGCGGGCGAGGTGAAGATCAGCAGCGTGACGATCTTCGACACGTCGCGTGTCACCAGGAAGACGCCCACCAGAAATACCAGCACCACCGGGATGAGCCAACTCGCCACCCGATCGGCAAGCTTCTGCACAGGAGCCCGCTCGGATTCTGCATCCTCTACCAGCGCAATGATGCGGGAGAAAATCGTGTCGCCACCGACCTTGTCGGTTCGCACGTCAATCGCGCCCGACTCGACGATGGTACCGGCGAATACCTGCGATCCTTCTGCCTTGTCCTGCGGAACGCTTTCACCGGTGATGGGCGCCTGGTTCACCGCCCCGGCGCCACCAACCACCACCCCATCCACAGGAATCTTCTCGCCGGTGCGCACGAGAACGACCTGCCCTGCCGTAACCTGCGCAATCGGCACCGTGCGTTCACCCCCGGCATCACGAACCAGTGCCACCTGGGGCACCGATCCAATCAGCGATTTGATGGACGCGCGCGCGCGATCCGTATTCAACTCGGCGATGAACTCGGCGATCAGGATGATGACCATGAGCACGGCGCCAGCTATGGTCTCGCCGCCAAACACGGCAACGATGGTCGCGATCGTGACGAATATCTCGGTCCCGATCTTGCGTTCGGTGAAAAGGTCCTTCAGACCCGTCTTCACCAAGGGATAAAGACCGATGGCGACCGCCGCCCAGAGAACCTCGATCGGCACGAGCTGCTGCCAGTAGAGAAACGCAATGAGTCCCGTCAGTGCGATTCGCCCAACCTCGATCCAACGTTCGCGAGTCATCAGGTCAAGGACACCGGGCTCACGTTGCCCGGCGGGTGTTTGCTCGATCGATTGCGATGTGGCGGCCATTCATCTGCCTCTCTGAACGCTGGTGCTCAAGGTCGCAGGGAATTACACAACTACTCCGATCCGGCGATGGCGACGGATGCCGGACGGTCATGCGACCATGCTATCAGAGCTCGGCAGGCTATGCGCCGAGAGATAGGATGCTCGGAGGCTTGCAACTCAAGGAGGTCAGCCCCCCGTGACCAGGTCGCTTCTCTCAATGTAGATGCGCACGTCAGCGCTACGAGGCAAATCTGGCAACAGCAAGTTGAGGTCCACGCTCGTATCCCTCACCATCTGTGCAAAGGCCCACGCAGAGATCTTCTCATCCGATCGAAACGCAACCGTCTCTCCAGAACTCACGTTGACATACCGCGTGCCTGGCTTGAGGTCCACAATTCGGCTCGCCTGGGCTTGACCAATCGGATCGCCATATAAAGCGGCTTGACGCTTCGCCAGCGCTTTCCCGGCCGAAGCCGAAGCATCGGGCTTCGACCCAGCCGTTTCCATCGCATACGACATCGACACTCCACCAAACAGAATCGCCGCAAACAACAAGGCTTGTCGCTTCGCTTTCATAGTCACCCCTCTTGAAAACTCGTTGATCAATGAGAACGAGTGTACAAATTGCCCGCGTTCTACAGCCTTGCTAACGGATTACAAATGGGTAACTGCGTTTGACTCTATCTGAATCGGCCGCACTGCGATCTGGGGGCCATACCACCACTGTCACCAGGTCAGTGCCTACCCAAGACCACGTCGCGCGGCACACCCGGGGTCTCGGGACTGTAGCGCAGGATGAAGACCGTGGCGATATAGAAAAGGATGTTCGGCGATGCCATCGCGAAGATGGCCACCAACAGCGACCGCCATGATGACCTTACGAATTCCGCCGCCGGAAAGCGAGCTTTCTGCTTGTGCTCCTTCACTGCCGAAAAGGCTGGCGTCTCCTCGATCTTGAGCCGGATGTACAGGCCGATCAGCACCAAAGCCGCACTTCCGACAAATGGCACACGCCAGCCCCAGCTCAACATGTCTTTCGTCGGCAGCTTCTGGACCAGATAGAAGGCGGCCGTCGACAGCACCAGTCCCGCAGGAATGCCGCATTGCGGCCAACTCCCATAGAACGCCCGCTTGCCAGGCGGGGCATGCTCCACCGCCACCAGCACCGCCCCGCTCCACTCCCCACCAATAAGCGCGCCTCGGCCTGGCGGACGCATCAACCAATGCGACGGCCCGCCAGACTTTTGCAGCTCGACGGCACTATTCGCTGGCGCCACCTGCATTCAGCGTGGCACGGCCATAGGTCAGCACACGAAAGGTGTTCGGAAGGAATGTGGTCTTGGGCTTGCCGGCATTGTCGAACCGGGTCACGGTTTCTGCCGAAGACAGGTGAATGCGCCCGCTGGCATAGTCGTAAGCACCGCTGCGCGCAGTTGGGCGCGTGCTGACACTGAGGGCGAGCGCATAGTCGTCAGCGGAACGCTGTGAAATCACTGTCATGGACGAATCGCCATTGACGACTACGATGGTCTTCCGGGGCCCATCAAAGAACATGTCGTCGGTACCACGGCCGATCGGCAGCTTCGCAATCTGCGCCCCCGTGTTGCTGTCGAGCACCGCCATGGCCGGCGCAACGGCGTCCGTGCCCCGGCATGCAACGAAGACACGCTGATTTGCGGGATCAACCGCCAGGGAAGAAGGCGTCAGGCATTCGCGCATCGGCCAGGTCGCATCGACTTTCATGTTGCGCACATCGATACGAGCTACTGCTGACTTGTCGCGCAATGGAAGGAAGATGTGGCCTGCGGCGTCCGACCGGGCAGGGTCGATCTTTTCGCTCTGGACATCGATGCTGCCTGCTGGCTCGCCTGTCTTTGCATCGAAGAACATCACCGGTGTGACCTGGCTACCCTTGGCAGGGGTGCCAATCATCATGAAACGTTTGCTGAATGGTTCGTAACTGGCGCCGTCGAACCCCTCTGTGGTGCTCTTGTAACGCTTCAGCGTCTGAAGGGTGGAAAGCTGAAACACCACGACATCGCCGTCGGTCGTACCTGCGATGCCGATATCGAACTCCGGTGCGACCGAGGTTGCATTTGCGCCAGTGGATTCCTTCAGCGTCTTGACCGGAACCCCACGACGGACATCGAACACCTGAATGCCATCCTTACGATGGCCGATGAACATGTTCCCGCGTTTTTCGTCCAGGGAGCTGTAGTCCCAGCCGGTATCCGTGCTGGGTAGCGCGGCGGCCCGCTCCAGCTTGTAGCCCGCAAAGGAGCGGTTACCGGGTTCGACGGAAGCCGCGTGCGCGGATACGGCACACAGGGACACGACCGCAAGGAACAGCGAGGCAGGCTTGAAATATTGAGTACGCGACATTTTCGAGGACGAAGGAGAGTGCTGGCTGAAGCAAAGCCAATGGACGGAACGCTCCGGCAGAATGAGCCTTACCGGGGCGACGAAGTTGAAGCACAAGCTTCAGTACCTATACGTCGCCGCGACTCCGCCCCCCTCGCTTTTTTTCTTCGTAGGGCAGGCCGGTGTCCGAAGGCCGGGACGCTCGCACGGATTGGGGGAAATAAAACGCTCCATCAAGGAGCGCTAGGATTGTTGACAAAGCCCCCAGTCGTTTTGGGGGCTTTGTTCATAGTGACGTGAAGGAGTCGTCTCGGCGGAGCAAGTCACCGAGGCGGAGTGCGACTAGCGGACCATGCTTGGCAACTCCACGCCGAGATCGCTCTCGTCCGGCCACAACAAATCGTGAGCGACCGAGAAGGGTCGTTCTGGGACAGCCGACTTTCCTGCAAGTTCGAGCTTTCGATCTGCTCGATCCTTGCACTGCAGCATTCAGTTAGGGCATCAACCCGCAAATTGCGGATACCCGACAATCTCTCAGCTATGAACGCCTATTTGCGTGCGCCGAATGCCTGCCGCATCTGTTTGGCACGCTCAAGTTCGTCGCCGTGCAGGTACATGGACGTGGTGGCGATCGACGCGTGGCGCAGGTTGTCGCGCACGGCGGTGAGTTCAGCCCCGCGAGCCAGCGCGTGGCTGGCGTGACTGTGTCGCATCCAGTGGGGCGTTGCACGGCGCAGTTTCTCCGCAGCCACTGGGTGATCGGCGTCGATCGCGTCGGCGGCCTGCGCAAAGAAGCGCCTTAGCAAGCGCCAAAGATGAGCGCCGGTTATACCAACGGCGCCATCCTCGCCCAGGCTCGCCACTAGGGGAGTCTTCGGATTCCATCTCTCCCGGCTGATCGGCAACTGCCGCTGTGCCAGGTACTGGTCTAGCGCCGTATATGCGAGGGGCGGCAAGGCTACCTTCCCGGGCTTGCTCCCTTTTCCGACAAGATGCAGCCAGCGGTCGCCGTGCCCGTCGAGGTGCACGTTGCCAAGTGCAGCGCCGACCAGTTCGCTGGCGCGCAGACCCGTCGCGTACCCAAAGTCGAGCAGAAAACGTAGGCGCTGCGCCGCCGGCTCGGACCAGCCGTAGGACCGCTCCAGACCGTCCGCGATGGCCCGCAGCAGTAGCCATTCCCCTTCGGTAAAGCCTCGAGCCGTATCCAGCGCCGGTCGCGAGGCATGGCCGCGAACCTTGATGCCGGCAAACGGGTTGGCCAGCACGTAGCGCTGCTCGATGAGCCACCGAAACAGGGCCGACAACACCGTGAGCGCATAGGCGGCCGAGCGTGCCGACAGGCCACCAGAGAAGGGGCGCCACTCCACCGAGTCACGCGGCCGCGGCGGCCCAACCCAGCGCTCGCGCGGCGTTGGGCGCCGGACGAAAGCCCGGTACGCGATGGCATCATCGGTCGTCAGCGACGAGAGCGCCCGACCCCGCTCGACAATTGCCCAAAGGATCAGCCGCTCGGCTTCCTTGCGATACGCGCGCTGCGTGGCGGCTGTTTCGTGGAGCGAAAGCCAGGCTCGTACCGCCTCGTAATCGTTCGTGGCGTTCAGCGTGCAGGCCTCGCGCGGTGCGCGGAAGCTGCCCTGCGACCCATCAACTTCGCGCGGCACACGCAACTGCTCCCACGGCACGATGCCGCGGGGATGGGCGACCGCTATCAGAGCCCGGGCGCGCTCAGTAAGCTGCGGATGAGCGGCAAAGAACGCTTCGACCTGCCGGGCGCCGGTGATGCCGAGCCCCTCGATCACCTTCCACCAGCCGCGCCGGCGTGGGATACGCACGGTCAGGTCCGACAGCGTGCGGATGCCATGGGCCTGCAGCGCCTTGACGGTGCGTGGCGCGAGCCATGGATCGATGGTGTCGCTGATCTCGGGCTGGGGTACCGGCAGCGAGGGCAGCAGCTTGATCGCACGTTCGACCGCGCCGGCGCGCCCCTGCCGTTCTGCGGGGGTGTGCTCGAACAGTGCGGCCAGATCCGGCCGGTGGCGGCTTTCCGCGAACGCGACGAGTTGTCGACGAATGTCCCCCAGCATGCCGCGTGCGGACTGGCCCGATGCTTTGCGGCCAGAAAGGTAGTGTGCTACCGCCGCACGGGAACTGATCCCCGCATACCAGCCGCGCAATGCAGCCAGCGCATCCGCATCCGGGAGGCTGGGCTCAGCAGGCGCGGAAGCGGTGCGTCGGGTCTGGCGCGATTTCATCGGCTCCACTTACATTAATAAAAACACGTGCCGCGATAATACCAATTATCTCAGCACAACGATATAGACTGCAGAATTTTCACAAACCTTACCCCCGGAAATCGGCGTAGCGCCCCCGCTGGAATCCGATTTTTCAAGGAATGGCATGCCACGTCGTACCGTACTCTCCAACACCGAGCGAGAAAGTCTGCTTTCTTTCCCGGACAGTGAGGACGAGCTCATTCGCCACTACACGTTCAATGAAACGGACCTTGCACTAATCCGGCAGCGTCGCGGAGCTGAAAACCGGCTCGGGTTCGCCGTGCAACTCTGCTACATGCGCTATCCCGGCATCATGCTGCCCGCCGGCGAGGAACCACCCCAAGCATTGCTCGAGATGGTAGCTCGCCAGCTACGCATCGCGCCATCGCATTGGGAAGACTACGGAAGGCGCGATAAGACCCGTAGAGAGCATCAGGCAGAACTGCAAGCCGTGCTCCAGATGCGTGCTTTCACAATGGCCGACTATCGCGCAGCAGTGCAGGCACTCGTCGAGCTAGCGCAGCAGACCGACAAGGGAATCATCTTGGCCACAGCACTGATCGATTCCCTGAGGCAGCAGGCGTTGCTGCTCCCCGGCGTCAACGTAATGGAGCGCATCTGTGCGGAAGCCGTGACGCGAGCAACTCGTCGCATATACCAGGTCTTGACCGACCCGCTCACAGATCACCACCGACATCAACTGGATCAACTTCTGCATCGCCGGCCCGATGGGCGCCTAACCTGGCTTGCCTGGCTGCGCTTACCTCCGGGCAAGGCCAGTTCCCGCCAGATGTTGCAGCACATCAATCGCTTGAAGATGCTACGAGCGATCAACCTGCCAGATGGAATCGAACGACTGGTTCACCAGAACCGGCTGCTCAAGATTGCCCGCGAGGGCGCCCAGATGACACCCTATGACCTTGCGAAATTCGAGCAACAACGCCGTCACGCAACGCTGACCGCGATCGTCGTTGAGGCTCGTGCAACGGTGACCGACGAAATCGTCGACCTCCATGACCGTATCCTCGGACGGCTGTTCAATCTGGCAAAGAAGAAGCATCGCGAGCAGTTTCACCTGTCAGGCAAGGCGCTCAACGACAAGATCCACCAGTACTCGAAGATCGGCCGCGCCATCCTGAAGGCCAAAGAAAACGGCGGCGACCCATTCGAGGCGATCGAAGCTGTGATGCCTTGGCACGTTTTCACGAAGAGCGTCTCGGAGGCCGAACAGCTTGCGCAGCCAGAAACCTTCGACTTCCTGCATCTGGTTGGCGACTACTTCTCCACGCTGCGTCGCTATGTACCGGAGTTCCTCGACATATTGAAAATGCGTGCAGCGCCGGCAGCCAAGGACTTACTGGCGGCAATCGAAACGATCCGGACAATGAACGCCAACGACGCCCGTAAGGTCCCGGCCGACGCACCGACCTCCTTTATCAAGAAACGTTGGGAGCCTCTGGTACAGACCAAGAACGGCATCGACCGACGGTTCTATGAAATGTGCGCACTGTCCGAACTGAGGAACAGCCTGCGCTCCGGTGATATCTGGGTTGAAGGATCGCGGCAATTCAAGGACTTCGAGGAATATCTGCTGCCGACCGAAAAGTTCGGTGCGCTTAGGGAGAATCGCTTGCTGCCACTGCCGGTAATTACCGATTGCGACCGTTTCCTGGAAGAGCGGCGCCGGCTACTGGAAATGAAGCTGGCCACCGTTAACCGGCTTGCCGCCGCAAAAAAGCTGCCGGATGCGATCATCACTGAGTCAGGCTTGAAGATCTCGCCGCTTGACGCCTCTGTCCCGATGGAGGCACAGACATTGATCGACCAGACGTCCCTCATGCTGCCACGCGTCAAGATTACCGAACTCCTGATGGAGGTGGATGCATGGACAGGATTCACTCACCATTTCACGCACCTGAAAACCGACGAGCCAGCCTCCGATAAAACGTTGCTGTTGACGACGATTCTTGCCGATGCCATCAATCTCGGACTGACCAAGATGGCAGAATCCTGTCCCGGTACCACGTATGCCAAGCTGGCGTGGCTGCAAGCCTGGCATATCCGGGACGACACATATTCGCAAAGCTTGGCAGAGCTGATCAACGCGCAGTCGGCGCATTCATTTGCCGCGCATTGGGGTGATGGCACGACCTCGTCCTCAGACGGCCAGCGTTTCAAGGCCGGCGGGCGGGCCGAGAGCACCGGCCACGTCAACCCGAAGTATGGCTCGGAGCCCGGCCGGATGATCTACACCCATATCTCGGACCAGTATGGGCCATATCACACCAAGCTGGTGAACGTCGGCGTTCGTGATTCCACCTACGTACTTGACGGCCTGCTTCATCACGAGTCAGATCTGCGAATCAAGGAGCATTACACGGATACCAACGGTTTCACCGATCACGTCTTTGCCCTGATGCACCTGCTCGGGTTCCGATTCGCGCCGCGTATTCGCGATCTCGCGGAAACAAAGCTATATATCCCTGGTAGTCCAGATGACTATCCGGCCGTGGCGCCGATGATTGGCGGCACTTATCGGGAAAACCTGATCCGGTCTCACTGGGACGAGATTCTCCGCCTCGCCACGTCTATCCGGCAGGGCACAGTCACAGCCTCACTGATGCTACGCAAGCTTGGCAGCTATCCGCGGCAGAACGGCTTGGCCGTTGCCCTTCGTGAGCTGGGACGCATCGAGCGGACGTTGTTCACCCTCGACTGGCTTCAGGATCTGGAATTGCGCCGCCGCACTCATGCTGGTTTGAACAAGGGGGAAGCCCGCAATGCGCTTGCGCGATCCATCTTCTTTTACCGTCTCGGCGAAATCCGCGATCGCAGCTTCGAGCAGCAACGGTACCGCGCCAGCGGACTAAACCTGGTGACCGCGGCGATCGTTCTCTGGGACACCGTCTATCTTGAGCGCGCTGTGCAGGCAATGGAGAGCCGCGGCATGCCGGTCGATCCGACGCTGTATCCCTATTTGTCGCCCTTGGGGTGGGAGCACATCAACCTGACCGGCGACTACGTGTGGCGCATGAGCCATAAACCGGAAGCTGGAAAGTTCCGCCCCTTGCGGCGTCTAGCCGAGCGCTAACTCGCGAGCGAGGTCTTAGAGGGCAATATTTTCCGAATTCTGAAGCCGCCCCTGCCACGCCCGCCGCCAAGGTGGCACGTGCGACCCGATCGACCGCCAAGCCGGCCGGTAAGCCCGACGGCAAGCGCCGCGACAAGCCATGAATCCGGCCGACTGGATCGATACGGGCGCGGTGCCGCCGCGCCCCTTGCCGGCCAAGGTAGACGCGGCGCTCGCCTACCTCGCCGAGGCGCTCGGGCACCCGGTCTACGCGCACTGGACCCTGACGCGCATCAAGCGCCGCTACGGATCGCTCGCGGACGCCAAGGCGGCGCAGCCGACGGTCCTCAAGTTGCTGCTGACCCACGACGGGGCGGTCGAGTACTGGGAGCGCGGGCGTCTGCGCACCGCGCCGGCGGATCAGGCGCCGAGCCCGGACGCGATCCTCGCTCGGCTGCTGCACACGCACCGGCGTCGCTTCCGGTCCGCCGGCGCCTCGGCGAACGCAGTGGCAGTGCCGGCGACCGCGCAGACAACGGGGCTGGTGGCAAATCCGTGGTTGGCTGCGCACAGTCACGCAGATCACGAGTGGCTTGCGCGCACCGGCCGCTTTGCCCAGCCTCAAACCGCGGCCAACACGCTGGGCGCCGTCGACGACGCGCAGGCGCTGGCGCTTTTTCTGCGCGACCGGACTGGCCGATCGTCCCACACGCTACGCGCCTATGGGGCCGAGCTGCGTCGGCTGATGCGCTGGTGCGGCACGCATGGCTTCGGGCCTTTGTCGGACCTGACGCGCCAGCAACTGCTCGCCTACCGGCACACGTTGGAGCACGGCTCGCCCGGCACCGCGGACACCTCGCCGCCCCTGTCCGAAGCGACCCGCACGCGCGCACTCGCGGTGGTAGCCAGCCTCTACGGGTACTGGTACTCCACCGGCTACCTGCATGCCAACCCGGCCGCCGGACTGTCCGCCGGCAGCCGCGCACGAAGCGGCTTTGTGCCGACGCGGCTGATCCCGTCGGCACTGCTGGACGCGTGCGATGCCTGGCTTGACGCAAACAGTGCCGGCGATTTGTTGCCGGCGCTTCGCCAGCGTGCGATTTGGGCGCTGTATCGCTATGCCGGCGTGCGCCTGGCGGAACTGGCCTGGTCGGCCGAGACTGCACTGCCCCGACTGGAGGCCGAGGCGCCTGGGCGGTGGACGCTCTATGTCTGCGGCAAGGGGCGCAAGGTACGAGCCATCCCGCTGCCGGCCCAGTGCATGGTCGTGCTGCGGGCCTATCGGCGTGCCCGCGGCCTGCCACCCGAGCCATCGGCGCACGAAACATTGCCCGTGATCCACGGCAGCAAGGGGGAAGCGCTGCAGCAGACGGGGCTCTATCGGGAGATCAAGGCGATCTTCGCTGTCGTGGCCGATGGTCTGCAGGCGCGCGAGCCGGCACAGGCGATGCTGCTGCGCGCCGCGTCGCCTCACTGGCTGCGCCATGCCTACGCACGTACGCTGGTGGTCGACCACCAGGTGCCGCTGCCGGCCGCCCAGGCGCTGCTTGGCCACGCCTCCGTACAGACCACGGCAGCCTACGCCAAGACCGACCTGACGCAATTGCGTGCCTTCGTCGATGCCACGTTCGCTGATGATGTGCCGTAGCGACCGGTCGGGCCGGCGAGGACCCGATGTGCAGGCGACACGGCGCCTGGTCGACCAAGTCAGATGGCTCAGAACAACCCATCTCAGTTGCTCGGAGACCTGACATGAAGTGACCGCTATGGGCGCCGATGTGGACGTCCTGATCCGGAGCAGCCAGGATGTGCGAGCAATATTGCCAGAACGAGCGTTAAGGCCTCATGACCCGCATTGCAGGGCGATGATCTGCATTCTTCAGCGGAAGATAGATCTCATGCGAAGCGGGGTCGACGGCGAGGCTGTGCGCATTTGCTCCGACAAAGCCTTCCGCGACCTTTGTCACGTCTGTAGCCGTGACCTTGAAAACCGACAGCACGCCTGACTCGCTTGCCACATACAGTTGGCCAAGATTTTCGTCATAGCCCAGCACATCCGGCTCCCCGCCGACTCCGAGGTTTGCGACGATTCGTTTGGCTTCCAAATCCAATACTAACAGGCGATCATTTCCCTCGCAGGCGATGAACGCTAACCGGGACTTCGGCACGATTAGCAACCCGTGGTTGCCTTCTGCTCCCGGCAGCGCGATGCGATCGAGGACTCTGTCAGTCTGCGGATCAATCTCGGCCAGAGACTGGCGACCCTGGACGTTCACGAAGATGTGTTTCGAGATGGGGTCGTACTGCGTGTTCCCGACGGCTCCGCCTAACTCAATGGTAGCCACACGCCGGTTAGTTCGGACGTCGATCACGGTTTCGGTGTTGCCATGCTCGTCAGAGACATACAGCTTGCCAACCTCTGGCGCATAGGCGATCCCGTCAGGATACTTGCCGCCTGGGATGCGGGCCACGATCTTGAACGTGGATGCATCGATTGCCACGACCTCATCGGTTCCGGTTGCCGACGCGTACACGCGATTGAGCTCCGGAATGGCGAGCGTTCCGTGCACATGGCCCACGTTGGCTATGGTTGCCACAATGGTCTTCGACTTGATGTCCATCACGACGATCTCGCTATCACCGAGATGAGCAATAAATAGCTTGGAACGGGCCGGATCGAGGCTGAGATAGTCCCATCGGGTCGTCCCACCTGGCAATGGAAAGTCGCCTGCGTGTTGCAGCGGCAAGGCGCGGGAGGGCATCGCCGTCGTACCGGACAAGCAGAGAGCTGGTCCGAGCAACATAGCCAATAAGAGTACCCAAACGGATAGGCCGTGGTATCGCAGCGATTGCTGTTGTCGCGGGGTGCGCCTTGTGAACATAGCGATGCTCCATGACCTAAGGTCGATGCACGCCAGCCTGTGCGTCCAAGGCCTTCTTGATGCTTGCGGCGAGCTCAGTCGCTTTACCCTTGCCCCAATAATGCAGGAACATATAGCGCGGCTGTTCGTTGGTCATGTGCTGGTGTATGGCAACGATATTGATTCCACCTGATCGCATCGCTTTGAGCACCACCTGAAGCTCCTCTTCGCGCATCGCAAAGTCCCCGTCCACGATGGCGGAGTCATCGGTCCCGGCGAACGCCGCCCACGTGTTAAGGCCCATCTCATTGCCGAACGTGACGCCATGCATGGTCCCCTTGGCGCCGATGACGACTTTGAACATCCCGTTGCTCGCCTGTCCCTTCTTGCCGAAGACGGTTTCAAGCGGTGCGGCACTGATTGCATTCTCGTGCGGAATCGCACCTGAGAAGCCGCTCGCAACGGAAGGGTTGGCCGCGCGTATTTCGGCTATCTTGTCGTATAGCTTCTTCACGCCGGCGGCTAGCTGATCAGGATCGCCCATACCTCCGATGTGCATGAAGTACACCCGCGGTTGATCAAAGAAGAAGTGATTGTGGAGCGCCGTGACTTCCAATCCGGCATCGAGCGCGACGCTCATGGCTGGATTCACTTCGTCCTCAAGAAGCACGGTGTCTCCCATCAGCATGACTTGACGTCCGTGCGCAGGAGTGAAAGCTGCCCAAGACGTTAGCCCCATGAAGGGGGGCATGGCCGCACCATCCACTTTGATCGGTACGTCGGTACGTGGTTTGGAAACCTTGAAGACGTTCTCGGCTTCGGAGAAACTGCCCTTCAAGCCGGTGATCTGCTCGAGTCGAGTGGTATCCAGTGCTGCACGTCGCTCCACGGGGGCTGCGGTGGCGATGGCGCAGGCACCGATGATGTAGGAAACGGCCAGTACGACTTGCTTTGCAGCTTGCATTGTTCGCTCCAGTTTCGCGCCTGAAAGGCGCCAGGTCGGCTACACGCCGAATCTCGATCAGTTGAGCGGTTTGATCCGTCTGAAGGCGGTCAGAATGGCGAGGTCATAGCCGATTTTCAGCACACCGTAGGCCAACAGCGGTGCGCCAATCCAGCCCATGGCCATTAGCCCCCCTGCAAGTACCGGGCTGACCGCAGCGGCCAGGCTCCTCGGCACAGCAGTCAGACTTGCCGCCGCCGTACGCTCAGCGGGCGTCACCACGGCCATCACGAACGCCGTTCTAGTCGGCACATCCATTTGCGACAGCGCACTGCGCGCAAGCAACAGCAGCAAAGTCAATGCCAAGGATGGCGCGAAGGCGGCAGCGATCAGAAAGGCGCTCGAACGGATGTGAGTGAACACCATGGTGTTTAGCAACCCGATCTTCCGCGCCAACGGCACCGCCGCGAGCTGGGAGGCCGTTGTCAGCAATCCCGCCCAGAAAAAGAACTGACCCGCTGCTCCCGGAGACATTCCGAAGCGCTGCATCAGCCAAAGCGACAGCAGGGCATTGACTACCAGACCGCCAGCAAACGCATCGATGCTGAACAGCATCGCCAGCCTGATAACGACATGACGAGATGGCCCCAAGGGGGTCGTCGGCGCGGCTGACTGCGGATGAGGCTTGGGAAGACGGGCATAGAGCGCCCATAAGGCGATGCCGGTCAAGGCGTAAATGACAAACATCCACCGCATTGCAGCCAGAAATGACACGTCGGCGTGAGCGGAGATCCATGCCGGCAAGGCAGCAGCTAACGCGCCGATGGCGGCGGAGAATGCCCCCACAAGGCTGTACCGAGCGAACAGCGCTGTCCGCGCCTCAGGTGTCGTGGCGTCTGCAAGACGGGCTTGCTCCAGCGGCAGGAACACGCTGACATCGCCAGAGCTCGGGTTCAGCGTACCGACAAAGGCTACGATCAACAGTGGCCAGAGTGATGTCAGGACTGCAAAGCCCAGCCCTGTAGCCGCCATCAGCACCGCAGCAAGCATCAGCAGACGGCGTTGTGAAAAGCGGCTCCCAACGAGTCCGACGAGAATGGTTCCGAGCGCGGAGCCAATCAGCGTCCCGCTGCTGATCAGTCCGACAGAAAACTGGCCGAAGCCAAGCCCCAGCAGATACGCTGGCAGGAGTACCGCGACATACCCGTCGCACAATCCACGCAACGCACGGCCGACGAGAAGCGGCTTCACGCTTGCGTCGATTCCAGGCGGAAGCACAAGACTGGCGAGTTTCGTACGGAAGGTTGCGCGTGCCGACATGCCAGCCTCGCCTGGTGCGGAGTCAGTCCTCGTCATCGTCGTCTGCGAGTTGTCTGCCATCCTCGCCGATCAATATTGTTGTCTTGTCAGCGCCGGACCCGAAAGTGACCTCGTATCTAGTCCTGCCATCCACTACCTGCTTTTTGATGTCGCCGACGGCGCGGCCCCTCGCCTGCTGGTCAATCGTTGATCTGACTGGTGCGGGAACCTGAGCGATGGCGACCACCTGGTGACTGCGCTCGCCGAATGGGTGCCTGTCGCAGCCCGTCGTGGCCAGGGCTAGTGCACCAGCCAGTGCAGCCGTTGCGAACTTGCGAAGACGAGAAGACATCGCAGGCTCCCTCCTTTCTTCACTGAATCACCAACTTCCCTTGCGCCACGAGGACGCCATCGCGGCGATACTCAATCATTTGGCCGTACCGCCACACCTCGAAACACTCCTCGGCCTTTGCGCTGGGATAGGCCAGGCAAAGATTGCTGCCGCGTACACTCCAGCGCCCCTTCTGCACCTGGCCTTGCATGATGGATTCGACGGTACCGTCCGATGCGAATTTGTCGGCCCAGTGGGGGCCGTCAGTGATCACCTTCCCGCTGATTGTCCGTTTGATCTCCGATGCCTTCAGGTGTCGAAATACGTCTTGCGCCGTTGCTGCGGTCGCTGAACTGGTGATAGCGATTCCTGCACATACCGCAGTCAGTATTCGTTTCATTTGAACGTCCCAAGGGAAGTCAGGTGGAGACCTGTGGTGGCCATTGATGGGTTTCCGCCTAACAGCTTTGACACCATGCGTACAATGCGTCGTACATCACCATGCCTTGCGCAAGCATCTCGTGGTCATTCGTGAAGACATGAGAAAGCCCTAGTGAAATGGCGTAGAGCCCGCTTGACTGCGGCGTGAGGTCGAGCCGCGAGGTATCCGCACCGCGAACAATGCTGGCTAGTTGCTGAAGGGCCGGATTCTCGCCTAACTTGTACTTCTCCAGAAACGCGTCGAAGCTGCACAGCTCACCGACGTGCGTGAGCTCAACACCTGGGATGTCGTAGGGGATCGCGCCGGTTTCGTTGGCGATGCGAACCACGTCGCCCGACGGTACATACAGGAAGTCGGGCGCGTCATCGACAAATCGGGCGATCAGCCATGGGCAGGCAATACGATCGATCTTTGGCCGTTCACGTGTGATCCATTTCATGGCTCTATCCGTAATGGTTTCCGAATCGTCGGGTGATTACCTGCGATCCAGTCTTCGAATCCACCAACCAGATACGTCGCGTCGAAGCCAACGGCCTCGAGTAGCGCTGCGCAGTCCTGGCTGACCTGGTGGCCGTGGACGCAATAGACGGTAACCGGGCGATTCGCATCAAGCGTGGCGATCCAGTTGCCAAGTTCGTCCGGATTGCGCCAGGCAGCCCCCGCAATCATTTGTTCACTCGCATCGAACGCAGGCTTACGCCGGACGTCGATCAACTGCGGGGCGTTTAATCCGTGCAAGGCAGCCGCGAGTTCCAAGGAAGATGTGGCGTTAGGCATAGGTGTGCCTGCTTCGGTTAGTCCCGCACGGCAGCCGCGAAGCGAGTGGCCGCCCGTTGCCAGTGGATGTTCTGCATGAACGCGTCCACATAAGCTGCCGCCTTTGCGCCGTAGTCCATGTGGTAGGAGTGCTCATACATATCGAGCGCCAGGACCGGTGTACCCCCAGCCAACGTATGGGCGTGGTCAGATGCCCACTGGTTGACCAGCCGCCCGTCACGCGGCGAGTAAGTAAGCAGTACCCAGCCCGATCCGCCGCCGAGCGCCTTGCCCATCGCGGTGAATTCGGCCTGCCAGCGTTCGACCGAGCCGAAATCACGTTCGATCGCCGTCTTTAAAGCACCGTCCAGCGAACCGCCGTCACCCAGGCTGTCGAAGTACACCTCATGCAGAATCATGGAATTCGTCGCGATGAGTTCTTCGCGCTTCAGTCCGTTGAGCGTGAACACGGGAGCGGTTGCCATATCCAGCTCTGCGAGCGTGGCCGTAATGGCATTCAGTCGCTTGACCGCGCCGCCATAATTGTTCTCATAGTGGCTGAAGATCAGCTTCTCGGAGAGGCCAGTCAGCTTCGCAGGTTCACAACCTAGCGGCTTCATTTCGTAGAGCATAAGAGTCTCCTGTGGCATCTCAGTGATGCAACAACGGATAGGCGACCAGACCAATCAAGGCCGCCCCGGCAACGATCATGGGCTCGGACAGCTTCTTGAACTTCAGAAGCAATGCGACGGTGACAAGCGCCAGCAACGCTGTCGGGATATCAACGATCGACCGCTTCGCCAACACGATCACCGCGCCAGTAATGGCGCCGATGGCCGCCGCGGTGACACCGTCCACAAAGGCGAGGATCGCAGGTAGTTTTCCGTATTTCTTGAAATATGGGGCGGGTAGGACGGTGAACAGGTAGCACGGTAGAAACGTTGCGGCCGCAGCCACGCAGGCGCCAGGCAGGCCGGCGACGAGGTAGCCAATGAAGCCAACGGTGATGACCACCGGGCCGGGTGTGATCATGGCGACTGCGACGGCATCGACAAACTGCTTGTCGTTCAGCCAGTGGTACTCCGTCACCACACCACCGTACAGGAACGGCACGATGGCAAGTCCCGACCCGAAAACGAAGGCTCCCGCCTTGGCAAAGAACACGCCAATCTGGGAAAGAAGCGGCCAATCCAACGTACTCATCATGCCGCTTGCCGCCGGCAGTGGGGTCGCAGCGAACGCATTCATCTTGCCTTGGCGCAGCCACTTCGGCGGGGCGCGCCAGAACCAGACCAGGACGCCCGCGGCAAGGAACAGCCACGCCACTTCCGATTCTGTAATGACCGTGACGGCCACGAGCACCAGATAGATAAACCAGAGCAACTTGTCGTTGCCGACGCTCTTTTTGGTCAGCTTGTACGCGCTGATTGCGATGATGCCAATCACTGCTGCGCCTACGCCATAGAATACCGACTGCATCCAGGTCAGGCCGCCGAAGCGCACATATGCCCACCCGAGTGCCAACACCATGAGAAACGACGGCAGTACAAAGGCCACGCCGACGAGCGTTGCGCCTACGATGCGGTAGTGGACGTATCCCAGGTAAATGGCCAGTTGAGCGGCAAGCGGTCCCGGCGCGAGCTGGGCCAGGGCAAGGCCTTCCTTGTAGTCGGCATCGGTGATCCACTGCTTTGCCTCGACGAGGTCGCGGTGCATGTAGCCGGCTAGCGCCACGGGACCGCCAAAGCCGAGGGTGCCAAGCCGCAGGAAGTACATCACCAGTTGGCGTAGCGTATAAGTGGGCGCGGTATGTACCGAACCGGCTGCAGTGGTATCGGGTGGTTGGGGCGAGTTCATCGTGTCTGTTGAATAGTTTGCTTCTTTGTTGATTGGCAACGACTAGCGTTTGCGCGGGCTTGAGAAATGCGTGTACAGCGAGTCGAGGACATAGCCGACTTCATCCAGCAGTGCGTCGTCGTTAGGGAGGCGTTCCCGGGCGCCTGCCAGCACTGCCTCAAAGCCACTGGCTTCGGCAACCGGTGTGCCGCCGACATCCAGAACATGGATCATCTGGCCGAGGCGGGCGAGCCCTTTGTCTTCGTCTAGTCCGAAGCTGGCGAGCAGCACCTCAAACGAAACGCGGTCGCCAATGTGTGTGAACGTCGCGCCATCGAAGTCGAATCCAAGTGCGTCGTCAGGGCACTGACGGACATCTTCGAGCCAGAGAAAAGTGGCATGGGGATCGATAAAGCGCCGGATCAACCAAGCGCAGGCGACACGGTCTACCCATAGATGCTGGCGGGTCGCCCACTGGCGCCCCTGATACTGGGTCGGGTCACGTCGCGGAATGTTGCCGGCTACTCCGTGCGGCTCGCCGGGCGAAAGCAAGATGTCGATCGCTGCATTGAAGTCGCGCCACTGCAATTCGGCACGGGCGGACGCCTCGTTAGGGAAAAAATCGACCTTGCGGATAGCGTCGATCCCTCGACCGTGCCGGCGTGCCACGCGCAGCAGCTCCGCCTCGTCCGAATCGGACAATGTTGAGCGGGCGCTGGAGAGTTCGACCATCCATTCGGCATATTCGGTGGACCGGTCGAACAACGCGCGATACTCCGCCTCCTGCTGGTCGTCAGCGGCCTGTACGGACAGCATCCAGACCTTGCCATCCTCACTGGCCGCATCGGTTGCCAGTGTCTGCAAAGGTGCCCGCAGTCCTGGCAGATTGGGGAGTAGATAGGCCCCGTCCCGCAGTGCTGTGGCGCCAAGCGCCTTGATCCCGCGCCAGAATCGCATGCGCGCAGTGGAGGCGGATGTTGGCAAGCTAACGACGAGCAGTAGCCAGGCAGTCTCGGGAGAGGATGGGAGAGCGTTCATGCAGACAGCTTAGCGGGCTGTATGCGCTACTTCAATGTTGTAGAGATCTCTACAAAATCAACGTTCGGCGCCTTGGAGATTGCAATAAAGTGCCGTATGAGCACTTTTACCTCCATGGTGCTCGCTCCTTAACTCGCGAGCAGTCTGTAGGACGATGGCGGATGTATGGCCAGCCCCTATGGAGTTACAAGAATTCATCGCCCCCTGCGCATACGACAGAGCCCTCTACATCCGGGCCATCGTTCTTGTTGCCGAGTTGGGTCTATTTAGGAGGTGCCTTATGAAAGGACTCTCGATCGCATTGATTGTGATGGGATATCTCGCCGTTCCTTCTGCTGTTGCCGCCGCCCCGCACGCAAGCGAAGGCATTCTGGTCGACGAACAGGGAATGACGTTGTACGTCTTCGCTGGAAAGAGCAGCCCCGATGCCAAATCCTGCGAGGGGAACTGCGAGCGGAATTTTCCACCTGCACTCGCCGCTTCCGACGACAAACCGGTTGGGATGCTCACGCTAGTCCCCGGCCGCGGTGGTAAATCGCAATGGGCTTATCAAGGAAAGCCGTTGTATCGCGGCCTGATGGACAAGAAGCCAGGCGACCGTTCAGGGGATGGTCTGAATGAGGTTTGGCACAGCGTGCCTGTGCGATGAACGCTTGGTCGAAATGAGAGTTCGGGCGGGAGACCCTCGTGCATTGACTGCGGTCAGAACCCTGGCGGCCGCGACGTTGGCGGCCGCCAGGTAATGCCTGGCTTTGCTTTAGTGGCAGTGACGAATGCCGGTCTTGTGGTCCATATGACAGCCTTGACTGTCAGTTCCGCCGCTGTGCGCCCATACACTGCCCGATGCGCAAGCCAGAACGGCGGTGAGAATGATGGCAATCCGTTTCAAAGTCAGTCTCCCTGGAATATTGGTTTGCGGTCTCAATTTGCCGCACGCTCAAACTATCATCAGAGCGGTGATTAGGCCTTCCCCGCCACGGGAGGGCCTGTTGCGGCCGTGTCACAGCGCCAACGCCCGAGAATCTCGGCGGCAAGACGTGCCGCGAGGCTGAAGTCTCCTTCAGCCCCTGAGTCGCGAATTTCTGCAATTTTCTACCCGAGGTTCAAGGGGGAGTCCTTCGCGCAGCCGTATAAGAGGCAATGGATCTGGATGGAGGTTTGCCATGGCAGACGTGGAAGAGTGGCTGACGCACGCGAGAAAAGTGACGCAAGAGGCGTCCATTGGGGTCGATGTGACCAGCATTCAGGAGTGCATCAGTGCAGAGCCGGCCCAAAGAGTCCTCGTCGCGCGCCGCGACGCGTGGCGTGCCATCTGCTGCGCCGCATTTGCAGCCTTGGTCGCGTTTGCGGCAATCAATCGCGTGGCGACCATCATGTTGGAAAAGCCTGCCCCGACGTGGGTGGCGACGCCGTCCGCCGCCTCTCCCTTTGGACTCCTCATCGGTAAATGATGAAATCTCGTACCCGACGGCTTTCCTTGTCTACGCTGTTTGGCGCACTACTTGGCGTGTCCGTCGCGGCGGCATGGCTGTATTACTCGCATCGGAATGAAGCCGGACATGGTGACTTGCATGAAATCCTGCACGAAGCTGTTCCACTAGATGCCAACGAGCGCGAGATTCTTGAGTTGAAAGAAGATGCCTTTGCGCAGCGTCGGCGCGAGATCGAAACACGCCTGCGGGCTGCAAATGGCAAGCTTGCCGACGCCATCGCCAAGAATCCCGCCTGGTCACCGGAGGTGGAAGCAGCAACCCAGGAAGTAGAGCGGGCCGCCGGCGATCTCCAGCGAGCGACCTTGGTTCACGTGTTTGAAATGCGTGCGGGCCTGAAGCCGGAACATCGACCTGCTTACGATCGCGTTCTTATCGATGCACTACGCCGCGGCTCGCAGTGAATCCGGAAGACGCTGACAGGATCCTTGCCGCACAGGCCGCTTCCGGCAACCAGCGTGCATTCGGCCAACTTGTGGCGCGACATGGCGTGGCGCTGGCTCAGGCCGCGCGCAGCTTCGGCATCCCTGAAACCGATGTGGACGACGTCGTCCAGGACACCTTTGTTGCCGCCTGGCACGCCCTGGATGACTTCGATCCCGACAGGCCATTTCGCGCCTGGCTCTTCCGCATTGGGCTGAACAAGATGCGGGACTTGTATCGCTTTCGGCGCGTCAGGCAGTTCCTTTTCGGTGCCGAAAACCTCGGCGACCTGGAGCTTGCGGGCGGCGTGGCCAACGACGAGCCGGGCCCGGAGCAACAGGTTGCCGCCCGGCTGGAGTTGGCCCGCGTGGCTAGCACCTTGGGCAAGCTGGACACGGGTTCGCGAGAAGTCATAGTCCTGACGGCCATTGTCGGGATGTCTCAGCCAGAAGCGGCTGCCGTGCTTGGGCTGAGTGTGAAGGCTGTCGAAGGGCGCATCGGGCGGGCACGGGCCAAGCTTTCCGCCCTGCTGGATGCTGACTCGGAAAAATAAGTTTGGATTCACCGAGGGGAAGCATCGACCTGGTCCGTATAGAGAGGGATAGCCTCCACCGCTGACCTCTTGATGAAACAGGTGATCTCCTCGTTCCTTTGTCGACCTCGCTTCGTCGGCTCCGCAATATGGCTGCTGCCCGTTGCGTTGAGCCACGCTGCCGAGGCGCCTCCTTTTCCGAACCTGTTGCAGCAATCGCTTGCACTCGCTCCGGCGATGGTCGCGCAGGCCGCCAATGTTCGTGCGGCTGGCGCCGATGCTGCTCAGGCCCAAGCCTGGCTGAATCCGCGAATCGATACGGTGCTTGAAAACCTTGGCGCTCCCAGTAGTGATGGGCTGAGTCAGCGCCAGAATACCTATTCGATCACGCAGCCTTTCGAGCTAGGAGGTAAGCGCGGCGCACGGATCGAAGTTGGCGAACGCAACTTCGCTGCGGCGCAAGCACGGGAGCGTCAGGCACAGGTAGCCTACGCCGCCGAACTTGCAGTAGCCTATGCAACGGCTGAAGCGGCGCTCGGACGCAAGATACTGGCCACGGAAAACCTGGCGCGTGCCAATGAAGAGTTGGCGGCCGCGCGTGCGTTGGTCGATTCCGGGAAAGAAGCCAGCTTGCGCAGCGCGCAGGCCAAGGCCAGTGTGGCGGCGGCGCAGGCCGCGGAGGCGGCAGCCACCAACGATGCCACCCAGGCTCTGGCGAGATTGTCCGCGATGTCCGGCGCCTCCGAACCCTATACGGCCGTCACGAGTTCCTTGCTGACGACCCAGGCCGTCGTCCCGAATGCCCCGGCAGCACTCGCCGAGTCTCCGTCAGTGCGGGCCGCCGAAGCGGAACGCAATGCGCTGGATGCTCAAGTTGACGTCGAGAGGAAGCGCTGGATTCCTGATGTTGGCGTCAGTGCGGGCGTCCGCCGCTATGGCTGGACCAATTCCAGTGGCTATGTGGTTGGGGTCACGGTGTGCGTGAGCACGAGATTCGATGGATGCGCGAGCACGGTAATTGATGGTCGGCTGCGGCACCGTCCATCACCAATGTTGCGTGCCGTCGGGCAACGCTGATGGACGTGGCGATCTATCGCGGT
>Ga0310345_10000368_pt1 | contig 72141 bp, 82 predicted proteins | sample HC15DNA20500_MG_FD_204667 | JGI IMG/M metagenome (GOLD analysis project Ga0310345, IMG submission 204667) | Marine microbial communities from station ALOHA, North Pacific Subtropical Gyre - HC15-DNA-20-500_MG | ecosystem: Environmental > Aquatic > Marine > Oceanic | place: Pacific Ocean: North...
CTGGAGGGTGTGCGGTTCCGCGACGGCCGCCTCCAGATATCCCCGGTTCGCACGATCGCGATGCCCGATGCCGAAGCGCTGGCTGACCGGCTCGATGCGATGATGCCCCGCATCCGCATCACCGAGCTGCTGCATGAAGTGGCGCAGGAAACCGGCTTTCTTGCTGCATTCACGAACCTGCGCACCGGCGAAGCGTGCCCCAACGAAAACGCGCTGCTCGCCACCATCCTTGCGGATGCCACCAATCTCGGCCTGTCGCGCATGGCTGCCGCGAGCCAGGGCGTGACGCGCGACCAGCTCCTGTGGACCCATGACGCCTATATCCGCGACGACAGCTACTGCGCGGCGCTGGCCGTGCTCATCAACGCGCATCACCGCCTGCCATTCTCGCGCGTATGGGGCGACGGCACAACGTCCAGTTCCGATGGCCAGTTCTTCAGGGGCGCGAAGCGCGGTGCATCGGGCGGCGATATCAACGCCCGCTATGGCGTCGATCATGGCTTCAGCTTCTACACTCATGTTTCCGACCAGCGTGCGCCTTACCACGTCAACGTGATCTCTGCCGCGACGCATGAGGCACCCTATGTTCTCGACGGCCTCACCAGCCACGGCACCGATCTGAAAATCGTCGAGCATTACACCGACACTGGCGGGGCGACCGATCATGTCTTCGCCCTGTGCGCGATGCTGGGATTTCGCTTCTGCCCGCGCCTGCGCGACTTTCCAGACCGGCGCCTCGCGCCGATCGCGCCGGTTAAGGCCTATCCGGCCATCGCCCCGCTAATGGGCAAGCGTATCCGCACCGACATCATCGCTGAACAATGGGATGACGTGCTGCGCCTCGTCGGCTCGATCAAGGCCGGCCATGTCGCGCCATCGGTCATGCTGCGAAAGCTCGCCGCGTACGAACGGCAGAACCAACTCGACGTCGCGCTACAGGAAATCGGCAAGATCGAGCGAACCCTGTTCATGCTGGACTGGCTGGAAAATCCCGATCTGCGCCAGCGATGCCATGCTGGTCTCAACAACAGCGAACAACGCCATGCCCTGACGCAGGCAATCTACACCTTCCGCCAAGGCCGGATCATCGACCGCAGCCATGAGGCGCAACAATATCGGGCATCCGGCCTCAATCTAGTCATCGCCGCGATCGTCTACTGGAACACGATCTACATGGATGCTGCCGCCCAGCATCTACGATCAACCTCGGTCGCGGTGCCTGATTATCTGCTCGCCCATACGTCCCCCGTGGGTTGGGAGCATATTGCCTTCTCCGGCGATTTCCTCTGGGATCGCGCAGCCGCTTCCGCTGGCCGCAAGGCCCTCAATCTCCCGCCGGATAGCCGCGTCGCATAAGCGTTCGCTGATTGTTCGCCCTTAGCGTTGTTTAGCGTACCATCCACGCTATGCCCTCAGGAAAGGAAATTATCATGCACGTAAACGTAGATTTCTCGCAGCGGGTCGTCGTCCATTCCAGCGAGGAGCCCTGGGTGGCATCGCCGATGGCGGGTGTCGATCGCAGGATGCTCGACCGTGTCGGTGATGAAGTCGCGCGGGCGACGACGATCGTGCGTTACGCGCCGAAATCCTATTTCTCGCCCCACACGCACGGCGGTGGTGAGGAATTCCTGGTGCTCGAGGGCGTCTTTTCGGACGAGCATGGCGATTTCCCGGCGGGCTCCTATGTCCGCAACCCGCGCGGATCGCGGCACACGCCCTTTTCGGATGATGGCTGCACCATCTTCGTGAAGCTCTGGCAATTCGATCCAGCCGACCAATCCCATGTCCGGCTGGCTGCCCCGACGCTACGATATGCGCCTGTCGTCAATCGGGAGGGCGTGACGGCCGTCCCCCTCCATACGTTCGGCGACGAAGTCGTCCGGCTGGAAAGCTGGGACGCCCTCACGCCCGTTCTGATCGAAAACCCCTCAGGGCTGGAGCTGCTCGTACTGGACGGGACGCTCAGCGAAGAAGGTGACCTGCTGGAGGCTGAATCCTGGCTGCGCCTGCCGGCGGGTCGCGGCCTCGAGGCCGTGGCGGGTCCAGCCGGCTGCACGGTGTGGATCAAGACCGGACATCTCGCCGACGTGGACGCCCAGATCGCGGGTATGGCGCTGTGATGTTTCGGACGGCGGTCCTGCTGGCCGCGGCGGTAGGTGCCTCTTCCTGTGCGCCTGCTTTCGCGATGCCGCACGAGCAGGTCACCACGGCTCGGACAGCGATCAGCTATCGGACTGTTGATATCGACGGCACCCGGATCTTCTACCGCGAGGCGGGTCGTCGCGATGCGCCGACGATCCTGCTGCTGCACGGCTTTCCGTCGTCATCACGCATGTTCGAAAGACTGATCCCGTTGCTCGCTGACCGCTATCATCTGGTCGCCCCCGACTATCCCGGGTTCGGCAACAGCGACGCGCCGCCCGCCGATCGGTTTGCCTACACATTCGATCACATCGCGACGATCGTCGACAAGTTCACCCAGGTTGTGGGGATCGGGCGTTACGCGCTCTACATGAACGATTATGGCGGTCCGATCGGGTTTCGGCTGGCGGTCGCCCACCCCGACCGCGTCACTGCGCTGATCGTACAGAACGCGGTCGCCCACGAGGATGGGCTGGGTCCCGCCTGGGAGTCCCGCAAGGCGTTCTGGCGCGACCGCGCCGGGCACGAAGCCGATATCCGCAAGGGATTCCTGTCGCTCCAGACGACGAAGCTCCGCCATTTGGGCAGTTCGCCCAATGCCGAGCGCTACGATCCCGATCTGTGGAACGACGAATATGCGTTCCTCCAACGGCCCGGCGAAGCGGATATCCAGACCGATCTCTTTTACGACTATCGCACGAACGTGGCGGCCTATCCGGAATGGTCGGCATGGTTGCGCGCACATCGCCCGCCGCTGCTGGTGCTATGGGGCCGCTACGATCCCTTCTTCGCGCCGGCCGAGGTCGCCGCCTATAAGCGCGACGTTCCTGACGCGGAGGTGCATCTGCTCGACGGCGGGCATTTTGCCCTGGACGAAGCGGTGGACGAGAGTGCCGCCTTGATCCGCACGTTCCTGGCGCGTCGGGAAACGCGGCGTTGACGAGCGATTTTCCTGCAGCATTGCAGATCGGCCTGTAACCGACCATCGCCGGCACCGAATTCCCCTGAGCGTTCCAGGCGAGCCAGATCTGTAGCTGAAACGGGCTTGCAGGCGCCGAAAAGGGGTCAGATGTCTTCGATCGATGCGCCGACCAAGCTCGTGCATGCGGGTCTGCCGCCCGCTCTGCTGCTTTTTGTCTTCGGCGGAATTTGCGCGATGGTGATGGGCTACGCGATTCAGCGCGGAAGCACCTGCATGGTCGCTGCGATCGATGAACTTCTCACCGCCCGCAAAGCCACGCGATTGCTGTCCATCATCGAGGCGTCTCTCTGGGTGACCGGCGGACTGCTGCTCGTGCGAGCCACGGGAGGGTCGGTCGACGTCCCGCAACCCCTCACGAGCGCCGGATGGGCCGTCGCTGGCGGATGCCTGTTCGGGATCGGCGCCTGTATCAACGGTGCGTGCGCCTTCGGAACCGTAGCTCGGCTCGGCTCCGGGCAATGGGCTTACGTATTCACGCCCGTCGGTATCTTCGTCGGCGATCTGACTATCGGCCATGTCAGCCAGATGATGGCAGCAGCGATGCCTGAGGGATCGCGGGTGCTGGCGGCTGCCGGCTGGTTGCTTGTGCCTTTGATCGGGTTGGTGACCTGGCGGGTGGTCGGATTCAGCCGTTCGCTCGCGTCGCGGGCGCCGATAGCGCAGCCTTGGTCGGCGCATGGGGCGACGACCATGGTCGGGATCACGTTCCTCGCAATGTTCGTGACGGTCGGTCCCTGGGCCTATACCGATATTCTTGCCGACATGGCGCGCGGCATGGGTGGCATCGGTGACGGCCGCTGGATTCTGTTCGTATTGCTCCTTGCCGGGGCGGCTGTCGGTGGATGGCGGGCGAATTTGCTTCGCCTCACGACGCCGAGTGCGCGAGCGGTTCTCCGCTGCGCTGTTGGCGGGTTCATGATGGGTTGGGGCAGCACGCTGATCCCCGGCGGTAATGACGGGTTGATGCTGATCGGTGTGCCGCTGCTACGGTCCTATGCGTGGATAGCGATGTCCGCGATGACGGTTGCGATCGTCGCAGCGCTGGCCGGTACGCGTTGGTGGGTGGTTGGGGTCTATTCCGACTGACTCGGCGCGAAGGCTACGTCAGTGGCCGAACTACGTTGCCGCACGAAGAGGAGCATCATTGAGCCATGCCGGCTTTCACCAATTATAATCGTTTCGGGCCTACGAAGAAAAGGGGAGCGGCCCAGAGTGACTGCATATGACAATAGGCAGCGTAAATTATAGTTCTCCGGTGACGGTGAACGGCTATTCGTGCCGCAACTGCACGGACGTGGATTTGGCGAAGAAGGGCGTCGATCCGCAGCATCCCAAGTCCGGGCCGGATAACCGCGACGCCGCGTCCGATCCAACCCGTTTGGGCACCGACCCGGTGAAGGTGGATGCGATCAAGCGTGCCGCTGATCATGCCGCGCAGCAGGTCGTAGGCTACTCGCCGTTCGGAGCGCTGCACGGGTCGGTCACGCCCGGGAGCGCGTTCTCTATTATCGCCTGAGATAGTCGGCGCTTCATTCCATCGCGGCTGCCGTGCTGATGCTCTCTCCGGCCATGGTCTCATGCAGAATGAAGCCCTCGATCGGGTCCGTTTCAGATCGCCACGGCGCTGCGTCGAGCATCCGCATCGTGTGGGCATAGCCTGCCTCCCATCGCTGCTTGATGCCCGCAGGGCTGAAATCCACGTCCTTACTGTGGTCCTCGTAGCCGAGCCGCGGCGCGAGTAGCCGAACGACGTGCATCCGCGTCCAGCAGCCATAGCCCAGCAGATTCTGCACTCGCGGATCACTTCGCGCGTCCTCGCTCAAATGGTCTGCGATCTCGGTGATGACATGGCGGAGCCGATGAAGCTGGCGCTGTCGCTTGATGTGGGCGGCCGACCGGCTTGAATATTGAACGTCTTTATAGCGGTTCATGACATCGTGCATCGAGCGTGGGGGTGGGCCTTCCGGATTCCAGATATGGACCGAGTAGATCATCGAATTGCGCCGGGGATTGTCATCGAAGACAGTTTCCACCGGCGTGTTGGAAAGCACCCCTCCGTCCCAGAAGAAATCGTCACCGATGCGGACCGGCGGAAAGGCCGGCGGCAGAGCGCCCGACGCCAAGATGTGACGCATGTCCAGCGCCTCTTCGCGGGTGTCGAAATAGACCATCTCACTGGTACTGATATTCGAGGCGCCGACGGTCAGCCGCGTGGCACCGGAATTGACGACATCGAAATCGATGAGTTCGCGCAGCGTGTCGCGCAACGGCCCGACCGAATAGTAGCCGGCGTCTACGCTTTCGAGCGGCGACTGAAGGCCGAAACGCGACACGAGGTTCGGCTCGAAGAAGCCGGGAATTCCGGTTGTCACTGCAGACCAGTAGCGGAGCGCCGTCGAGAGTGCATCCGGGAGATAATCGTCCAGCCAGCCGCCAAACTCGACACGCTTCCAGAACGCGCGAAGCCGATCCATCCTATCGGTCGGGGCGTTTCCCGCGATGATGCTCGCGTTGATCGCACCGATCGAAGTGCCGATCGCCCAGTCCACCTCGATCCCGGCTTTGTGGAGCGCCTCATAGACGCCAGCCTGATAGGCGCCGAGCGCGCCGCCACCTTGGAATACGAGCACTTGCTGGCCGAGTTGACTGAGCTCCGCGTGAAGGGAGGATTGTGACACTTGAGGGCTCCTTGGTGAGCACTGAGCGCTAGCCGGCTAGGGCAGGCGGCCTCTCAGGGGAGTTCGGCCGCTACGCCTCCGGGTTACAGGCGGAACCTTTCAAATTCGCAGGCCGAGAGTTGTAACCGCCACGCCCCGCCAGCCGAAATTCACAGCAGGCCGGCCGAGAGCGCTGATGCCACAACACAGATAGAGAGTTGTTCCCATGCTGGTGAGAGATGTCCTGAAGAATAAGGATGGTGATGTTCGGCTCATCATCGAAACGGCAACCATTTCCGCGGCTGCGGGTCTGATGGTGTCGTCCCGTGTGGGTGCCTTGGTCGTCGAGGACGCTGGTGGTTCGCTGAGCGGTCTGATCTCCGAGCGCGAGATTACAGCGGCTTTCGCTCGCTGGGGCGGCGATGCGCATCGGCATCTTGTTCAAGAGGTCATGGTGCGCCGGCCCGTCGTTGCGCATCCGGACGACGCGCTGATGCATGTCACCGCCGTGATGACCAATCATCGCGCCCGGCATGTTCCCATCCTCGAGGCGGAGAAGCTCGTCGGTATCCTGAGCATCGGCGATGTGCTGAAATCCAGGCTCGACGAGAAGATCCAGGAGAACCTGGTCCTGCAGGATATCGCACGACTGCGAACCGCTGCCTGACCGGCCTTCCATGCTGGAGAGCGAAGCCAGATCCGAGCGGCCGCCGGCCCAGCTCTCCACACTCGTCTTGCCGATACCCAAGGAGTCGGCGGCAAGAGCCGAGTTCCCGCGATTCCGCTGCTTTGCCGCGGCCCAGCCGATCACGGCGGTCCCAGTTCACTGCAGGCTCACGGATCATGCGGCGGGTGCGCTCGCAATGTTGCTCCCGATCTTGGGTTGCGGAGAGGAGGCCGCCGGGCTGGCGTTTGCCGACCTCGCGGCAACCTATGCACACGATCCGCTGGCGGCGCAGGTGTTGGATCGGATCGCTGCCGAGGAACAGGTCCACGACGGATTGATTCATTCGCTCAGTGCCGCTTTGCCCTCCGCTCCGCCTCAAGCCGAACTGCGCAGGCGCGTTCGCCGATTTCATATCGAACTCGGGCGAGGCGACCCTGTTGCCCGTCTGGCGCGTATCGCTGCACTGGATTCGGCGGTTTGCCTGTTGTTGTCGAGGTTGCTGCGGCCGGGCACGCCGCTTGCGGCCGACGTCTCAGTCTCCGCGATCCTGCAGCGGATCGCCCGCGATGAAGCCAGCCATGTCCGGGCGGCGCGCGGGCTTGCCTTGGCCCGTGCGGGCGAGCGTGACCTGTGCGACGTTGGAGCGCCGGTGCGTGAGCGCCTTGGTGCGCTCCTCGGCGAGCTAGGCGATGCCTTCGAGGCCCTCGCGTTCGACCCGCGCTGGTTGCGGGACGATGTCGGCAGGTTGCCTAACGGGCTTTATCGGCCATGAAGGCGGACTTCCTGTCGCGGACATGGACGTCGCCGAACGAAGTCGCGGTCCTGGGCACGGGGTCTGCTCTCCCTGGGGCGTCCGTCAATACCGAAGAGCTGCTTTGCTATGCCGGCCTGACCGGCCGGAGCCGGACGCTTGCCATCAACGTGGCCGAGCGTCTCGGTATCAAGGCACGCCATGTCGGCCGGTCCTGGAACGCAAGGACGGATCGTCTGTACCCGGGTGCCACCAATCCCGAGCTGGCAGCGGGCGCGGTGCGCGCCGCGCTCGAGGAAGCCGGTCTGCGCGTGCAGGATCTTGGATATTTGATAGGCCATACCGCGACGCCCGCACAGCCGCTGCCGGCGAACATTGTCTTGGTCGCTGATCGGCTTGGCTATGAAGGACCGCATGTCGAACTGCGCCAGGCCTGTACGGGCTTCGCCAATGCGCTGATGATAGCCTCTGGACTGCTGGCGCACCCGAACGCCCGACCCGTTGCGATCGTCGGCTCCGAGACGGGTTCGGTGTTCCTCGATCTCGATACGATCGAGGGACAGTCCGGGCAGATCGTCAACCTCGTCCAGATGGGCGACGGCGCGGGCGCGATCATCCTGGGACCGGCGAGCTCGCAAGGCGACCGAATTCGGGCGAGCTGGTATGGGGCGCTCGGGCTCGACCGCGGCCCGGGCCTGCAGATGCGCTGCGGCGGATCAGACCGGCCGGGAGCGGCAACCCTCGGCCCGCTGACCTTCGAGCATGATTTCGCCGCGGTGCTGCGCGGCGGCCCCGAGCTCTTCGGCGCTGGGGCTGCGGCATCGGCCGCGCACGGATGTGCGGTCTCGGACGCGCACTGGATCATTCCGCATCAGGCGAGCGGCAAGGTCGGTGAGCAGCTGGCTGCCCATTTCGGACTGCCTAGGGAACGGTTCTTCGTGAACGCAGATCGGGTCGGAAACACGGGCTCGGCCGCGATCTGGATCGCGCTGGCCGCCCTTCGGATGCGCCGCCTCGCTGCCGGCACGCGGACGGTCGTGCTCGGCGCGGAAGCCACGAAATATATGTTCGGCGGGTTCGTGCATGAGACCCGGTGACGGCATCGATCACCTCGTCGGCATGCTGGGCGTCGGCAAACGCTTCGGCGGGCGCTGGGTGATCCGCGACCTGACCTTCTCGCTCGACGCCGGTGCCATGCTGGGGCTGGTTGGCGCCAATGGCGGTGGCAAGACCACCACGCTGCGCATGTTGGCGGGACTGCTCAAGCCCGATAGCGGCGGCGGTATCGTGCTCGGCCATGACCTGAGGCGACCGAGCGGCCAGATGCGACGCGACATCGGCTATATGAGCCAGCGCCTTTCGCTCTATCCCGAACTCACGGTTGCGGAGAATCTGGCGTTTCGGGCGACTGCGCTCGGCTTGAAGGACCGCCACGCAATTATCGAGGCTGCAGTCGATCGCTACGGGCTGGGCGACTTGCTGCGAACGCGGTTCGATCGGTTGTCGGGAGGTTGGGCACGCCGGGCGCAGTTCGTGGCGGTCACCCTTGCCTCACCCAAACTTCTCCTGCTCGACGAACCGACCGCCGGGCTCGATGTCGCGACAAGGCGCGCAATCTGGAGCTGGCTGGGCGATTTTGCGCGCGCGGGCCACGTCGTCGTCGTCAGCACGCACGATCTCGCCGAGGCGCAGCTCTGCCCGGCCATTCTCCATTATTCGGATGGCCTGGCCGAGGGTCCGATGCCGCCGGCCGGGCTGATCGCCCGAGCTGGCGCCGTCGATCTGGAGGACGCGGTTTTGCGCCTCGCGGGAGGCACGGTCTGATGTCGACCATCCACACCATGTTCGCGGTCGCGCGGGTTGAGTTCCTTCGCCTGTTGCGGTCGCCTACGAGCTTCACCCTGCTCTTGCTGGTACCAGCGCTGCAGGTATTGCTCTTCGGCTATGCCATTCGCCCGAGCGGCGCGCACGTCGGCGTGGCGATCGCGGGGCCCGCAGCTGGTCAGGACGACATCGCCCGCCTTGCGCGCGATGCCGGTCTCGATGTCATTGCGCACGGCCTTCGGCCGGGTGGCGCGGCCACCCTGGTGCGGACCGGAAAAGCGACGATCGGAATCGAATTGCCGACTGGTCCCTTCGCCCCGGTCAAAGCGGTTGTCGACGCCAGCGATCCCAATCTGACGGCGGCGGCCGAGGCGAGGATCGACGCGATATACTGGCACGCGCTGGCGAAGCGGAACGATGTGGCGGACTATGGCCCACGGCTCCAGATCGATCGGCTGTTCAATCCGGCCGCGCGCGCCGACTGGGCATTTCTGCCGGCGCTGATCGGAACGATCATGATGATCAGCATGCTGATGCTCGGGACGCTTAGCACGGCGCGCGAACGCGAGCTTGGCACGTGGGAGGCGCTGATCGCGCTGCCGATCGGTCGAGTGGCGCTTCTCGTCGGCAAGCTGGCGCCGCTCGCCCTGATCGGTTCGCTGCAAGGGGCCGCCGTGCTGGGCGTAAGCCACTGGATCTTCGATCTGCCGCTCAGGGGAAGCGTAGCTTCTTTGGCCGCGATGCTTCCCGTCTTCGCCATTGCCCATCTGGCGCTAGGCCAAGCGCTGGCGGCGCGAGCCCGAACGCAACTCGCCGCGCTGCAGGGCGCCGTCGCCTTCTATTTACCGGCGATGCTACTTTCGGGCTTCCTCTACCCGTTCGCGACACTGCCGGGTTGGGCGCAGCGGATCGGCGAACTCTTCCCCCTCACCCATTTCATCCGAGCGGCGCGTGAAGCAACGCTGCGTGCCGGCGACGCCGGGACGGTCCTCACGCACGGGGGACCAATCCTGCTGTTCACTTTGCTGATGCTGGCCCTGGCAGCCTGGCAGCGGCGCAGCCAGCTTGATTGAGGAGAGCGTGTAACGGGAAGAGCAGTTTCAACGAACAGGCGGAAAGAGGCTGAAGCTTTTCCATCTGTTCTGGGAGACTGTACGATGTTCACTCGCATGACTGGCGCGTTGTTCGCGGCCACGATGCTCGCCGCGGCTCCCGCGCACGCCGCCGAGTTTCGCGACTTCGATCATGCCGCCTTTGCCGCCGCGCAAGCGGAAGGGCGCCCGATCCTGCTCGATGTTCATGCCTGGTGGTGCCCGGTCTGCGCGTCGCAGAATCACACGATCAAGCAAACTGTGAGCACGTCGAAAGCCTATGACAGGCTCATCATCTTCAGGATCAATTACGATAAGCAGAAGCCGGTTTGGCAGAGCTTCGGCGTCCGCAAGCAGGCGACGCTGATCGCATTCCACGGGCGGCAAGAAGTCGGCCGCATCCAATACATGACCAACAAGGACAAGATCAACGCGCTGCTCGCGTCGACCGTGCGGTAACCGCAGGCTGTCCGACCAACACCCGATTTCGTTTCAACAACAGGAGAAAAGTGATGTTCCGTTTCGGTCGGCATCTCGCCGTTGCCATGTTGCTCGTCGGCACGCCGGCGAGCATTGTTTTGCCCGCTGTAGCGTCGGCCGCCGTGCCGGGATCAACCTCGGCCGTCAATGTCGACAATGGCGGGCTGGCGCTGCGCGGCTATGATCCGGTCGCCTATTTCGACGGGGGTACGCCGACCAAGGGCGTCGAGACGATTTCCGCGACCTATAACGGTGTTCGCTACCTCTTCGCGAGCGAGGCGCATCGAAAGGCCTTCGAGGCCGAACCCAAGCGCTATCTTCCCGAGTTCGGCGGCTTCTGTGCGATCGGAACGTCGTTCGGTGAGAAGGTCGATGCCGACCCCGAGACTGGCCGGGTGATCAACGGCAAGCTCTATGTCAACTATGACCAGCGCGCGCAGGCGCTGTTTAACAAGGATGTGCCGGGCACAATCTCGCGCGCCGACCAGAACTGGCCGACGGTCAAGGACAAGGCGTTCCAGAAATAATGAAGGGATCACCGGCGGCGATGGTCGATATCGCCGCCGGGAACCTAGACCTCGTGAACGCAGATGACGCCGGTTACGCGAGGGTATCTGCGAGCAGGTTTACCGGCCGGATCGCGGGCGGTTCGGCCAGCAGTTCGTCGGCATGCGCCATGAGTGCCGCGGCGATCGGCCCGTTCAGATGGGCGGTGCGGCCCGTATCGTCCTCGAACGCGTCGAAGATACCGAAGGTGGTCTCGTCGAAGCGGAAAGCGAACCAGATAAGCGTTTGGGGCTCCTGAAGCGCCGCCTCGCGGGCGCTGGCCAGGAAGGCGGCTACGTCATCCCCCTTGCCCGCCTTTGCTTTGAGTTCGACGAATAGTCCGACACGGCTCATGCTGTTTCTCCTTCGGGGTTGTTCGGTGAGTGTCCGTCGCCGCAAGCCTGGTTCTGCCGGGGCGATCGCGTCAGCCAGTTCCCCTTACCAGAGCACCATCAGGGCGCCGGTAAGGGGAGCTGGGAGATAGTTGAAGGTGGAGAGCTTGGAGCCAGCCGCCGCGGCGGCGACCGAAGGCGCCGCCGCGGGATGAAACAGGGGGCTTGCTGCTCATAGCACCTCATTCGTTGCTGGGCCGTTCCGGGTTACGGCACAGATCGCGAAATCTTCTGTGCGGGGCAGCTTTGCCGCTGGGTGGACGGAAGCCGGCCGCTACGCGAAATAGGACCGGTTCTTCTCGATGAAGGTTTCGACCGACATTGGCGGTTGGCCGGTTATGGCGCCGATGACTCCATCGGCTCCTTCGAAGATCTTGTTCTGATAATCCTGGGTAACCTCGCTCAAATGTTGAACGACGTGGGGGTTGGAGCCGATCTGCTGCAGCCTCGACGTCGCGAATTCCTCGAACGTGATCGGTTCATAGTGGAGCTCGCGACCCAGAGCCCGGCCGATGGCGGCGGCGATCTCGTGATGGCTCATCTCGATGGGGCCGTGGAGCGTGTAGGTCTTGCCGGCGTGTGGCAGCGGATTCTGCAGAATCGCAGCGATCAGCCTGCCTTGATCCTCGGAGGCGATCGGCGCGTGGCGTCCCTCGCCCATCGGCAGCCTGATGGCGTTGCGCGTCTTGATGTCCTCTGGATTGACCATGACGGTCAGCCACTCGGCGAAGAAGGTGGGGCGGAGATGCGTCGTCGCGATACCCGTCCAATCGAGAATCCGCTCGGATACCCAATGCTCCTGGGCAGCGTTGCTTGTCGCGTGACGCCGGGCAGAGATCTGCGACATGTTGACGATTGCCTTGACGCCGGCTTCTTTCGCCGCGACGGCAAAGAAGCTCGTGGCATCGATGAGCCGCGGCGCGATGGGATAGCAGAAATAAGCACTTTCGATCCCGTCGAGCGCGCCGGCTACGTCGTCGAGCTTGAGCAGATCGCCGATAACGACATCCGTGCCCAGAGCCCTTAGCGCGTCGGCTTTGGGTCCCTCATGGTGGACAAGCGCGCGCACACCTATGCCTGCGCTTTTGAGATATTCGATAGCGTGACGGCCCGTTCGGCCGGTAGCGCCGCTTACCAGAATCTTGGGAACGGTCATTTTCATCCTCCAATCAGACGCTTCCTCCCGTCCGGAGACGGCCGATAGGACGAGCAAGCCATCGTCATTCTCAATCAGCGCCGTTTAGATTGAATCGGTCATCTAAATGGCGCTCGATCGATGACGGACATCATCTATAGAGTCAATGCGCCAGCGCGCTGCCGCTGGTGTTTGGGGGAGTCCCTCGGAGCATCCGAGGCGGTCTTGCGGCTTGCCAATTTAGGTGATGATTGACATCTTAATTGCAGTGATCAATCGTCTGCACGATCGCCGTGCGTCGATCAGGACTGGAGGAAAATGAGGAAGTCGAAGATCGAGACGGCGGAAACGCGCCAGAGGATCGTGGAAGCGGCCGCTGGAGAGTTCCGGCGAAGCGGCGTTCATGCTGCGGGCGTCGCCGATATTATGGCGGCCGCCGGCCTTACACATGGCGGGTTCTATCGTCATTTTGGTTCCAAGGATGATCTTGTGGCCGAGGTGTGCGGCTATGCCATGAAGGGCGTTGTCGAGCGCTGCGAGACCGCCGCGAGCGAGGCTGGAGGCGGGGGTGAGTTGAATGCCATTCTCGCGAGCTACCTGTCGCCCGATCATCGTGACAGCCGAACAGGCGGGTGTCCGCTTGCAGGTTTTGGCAGCGAGATCGCACACGCCGACGCGGTGGCCCGCGATGCCACCACGTCTGGCCTGGAGGATCTCCTCGAGGTTCTGGCGAAGCGGATGAAGCGGCGATCGTCGCAACTGGCGCAAGGCGACGCCATATTGGCATTGTCCGCAATGGTAGGCGCGATCACCCTTTCGCGGATCGTCACGGACGCGGCACTGTCGAACACCATCTTGGCGATGGCCAAAGAAGGGATCGCGGGCCGGGTTGCACGCTAGGTCTTCGATTCCATTGATTGGAGTCGCACGGCGCCATGTTGGCGGGAGGTCATTGATGTCAGGCAGATTCGGCCGGGGTCTTGGCGTGTAACCGCGCGTGTCGCTCGAACGAATTCCGGTCGGAAACTGATCGGAGTAAGCATCAAGTGTCCTCTAAAATCCTGTTTGCCGCCGCCATCCTCGCCGGCGGCGCCGCGTTTGCTTCGCTGGCACCTGTCCGTGCCGAAGGACCGGTTTCAGCGCCTGCCGCGAAGATGCGTGAAGCGATCCCGGGCAACCGAGAGACGGCAATCTTCGCCGGCGGCTGCTTCTGGGGCGTCGAGGGGGTCTTCTCCCACGTGAAGGGCGTGATCAGCGCGACTTCTGGCTATACCGGCGGCACAGCTTCGACCGCGCAGTACGAAACCGTCTCGACCGGTACGACCGGGCACGCGGAATCGGTCAGGGTCATCTTCGATCCTCGCCAGGTGAACTATGCCGACCTGCTGCGCATTTACTTCTCGGTGGTGGCCGACCCTACCGAGGTCAATCGTCAGGGCCCTGACGAGGGCACGCAATATCGGACCGCGCTGTTCCCGCTGTCACCGACTCAGGCGTCTACGGCGCGTGCGTACATCGCTCAGCTCTCGGACGCTCACGTCTACGCGCGACCCATCGCGACGAAGCTCGAGAAGCAGCAGGGCTTCTTCCCGGCCGAAGCCTATCACCAGGACTTCATGGCGAGGAATCCGAACTACCCCTACATCGTTTACAACGATCGACCGAAAGTCGAGGCTCTGAAGAGAATGTTCCCGCAAGCGTGGAAGAGCTGAGCGCCGGGCGCCGATCTGCTGCATCTACGGGCCGGTTTGGGCGAGAAAATTTCCCGGCCGGTGTAACCCGATCCAGCGTTGCGTCGAAAGCCCGACGAAACAACGGAGAGAAATCATGCCCGTCTTGCGCAATCGTCTCATGGTCGTCGTCTTTGCTGCCACAGGCTTGGTCCTGCTGTCGGGGTGCAATAGCACCTCGGGAGGGAGTTCGAACAACGAGGCAGCGTCGGGCCCGAGTGACAATGGCGGCGCGATGGCGGATGGCGCCGCGATGATGTCCTCCAATGGAAGCATGGCTGCGGACGAGAACGCCATGTCGGCGGGGAGCGAAAATGGCGGAAGCATGCAGTCGACCGACGGCATGCAGAAGAACAGCCAGTAGCCCGTCGGGCGGCGAGGCGCTGGCGCGTCCGGTGCGACGACACGGAATCTTTCCGGGGTGGTCAGCCGCTTCCTGACGCGTCGCCCTCGCCGCTTTCAACTTCTCGACGATACCGGCTGTCGCGCGCGGCCTGATTGATAACGCCTACCCGGTATCCTGAGGCTCGAAGTAGAGTGCTGGCGGATCTTTTGTCCGCCGAGTGCACCAGTAACGGGCGACTGATCGATCTCTCCCAAGCGGGGCTGTAACCGATCGTTCGAAGTCTCCGAAATCACATCCGATCGCGGCGCGAGCGCCGAGTAATTCAACCAAAAGATCGGATTCAACGATGTTCACTTTCCTCACGAATTTTCAGGCGAAAGCCGCCTTCGGACGGGTGCGGCCATGAGCAGCGCCCTCAATCCTGTGCTCGCCTATGCGGCTGGCGCGCTGACGATCCTGTCGCCTTGCGTGCTGCCACTGGTGCCGATCGTGCTGGGGAGCGCCGCGCAGAAGCACCGCTTCGGCCCCCTCGCGCTGGCAGCAGGGCTCGTCGTCTCGTTCACCGCGACCGGTTTCGTCATCGCCACGGCAGGCGAAGCGCTGGGCATCGATAGCGATGCGGTGCGGTTGTTCGGGGCCGTGCTCCTGCTGCTGATAGGGCTGGCTCTGATCATCCCGCATTTCCAGCGCGTGGCGGAGCGGATTGCCGCTCCGCTCGCGAATTGGGCAGGGCAGCGTCAAGAGGGGCTGGAGCGCTTTGGCCTGGCTGGGCAGGCCGGCATCGGCGTCCTGCTTGGCCTGGTGTGGAGCCCGTGCGTCGGCCCGACCCTGGGCGCGGCGACCGTCCTTGCTTCACAGGGACAGGATCTTGCCGAGGTCGGCGTGGTGATGGCTGCGTTCGGTCTGGGCATCGCGACCGTTCTCCTCGTCATTGCCTTCGCCACGCGCAGCGTGATCGCAAAATGGCGTGGCAAGCTCATGAGCGCGGGCAGCGGCGGTAAGAAGGCGCTCGGCGTGCTCATCATCGCGGTCGGTCTTCTGATCGTGACCGGCACCGATCACCTGATCGAGGGCGTGGTGCTTAACGCCTCGCCGCAATGGCTCACGGACTTCACGACTTCGATCTGAATTCTCGACGCGACGCGATCGTGGTGGCGACGCGGCGAGCCTATGGCTTGCCGACGTCCGTCCCGCAGAGAACTATGGGCGCTCCATGACGAGGAGCGTCGATGTCGCGGTTGCGTAGAGCCGACCGTCTCCGTCCTTCAGACTGGCTTCAGCAAAGGCCGCGCGACGGCCGAAACTAACGACATGACCCTCGGCGCGCAGGGTTCCGGTGCTTGCCTTGATTGCCTTATGATAGGCCACCTTCAACTCGAGGGTCGTATAGGCTTGGGTTGCCGACAGCTTGGAATGGACGGCGCATCCGCAGGCTGAATCGAGAAGCGTGGCTGCATAGCCTCCATGAACGGTGCCGATGGGATTATAGGCGGCAAGGCCCGGCGTGCTGGTGAACACGGCCCATCCCTCACCCACATCGGTCAGATCGAAGTCGAGGGTCTGACCAATCGGCGGTCGCCTGCCAGCGGCGATGAGCGCTTTCAGGGTTTCGAGACCGCTGAGTCCGGGCGCGATTTCCTCGACAAGGTTCATGCAACCAACTCCTCGATCATTCCTTGGGGCAATCGCACGTCAAGTCGAGGATTCGCAAATCGCTTTCCTCAAATGCGCCGGTCCCCTTGATGTCAGCCAAATCTGGCAATCCGATGCAGAAGATCAACGGCACGGTTCGCATACGCAATTGAGAATTGCGTCTTTCGCGGCTGGTCCGCAGCGGCCCATGAGCTATTCGATTATCAACTCAGTGGCCGGTCGTAGGACAGACGCGCGGGCGGCCCCGATACATCGCCAGCACCAATCAGGGGTAGATAGCCATGCCGAGCTTCACTCGTCGACAATCGTTGCTCGCAGTCGCGGGCGGCGCCGGCGTCGCGCTTGCGCTTCCCGGTGGCATCAAGGCCGCGACGCGGGCGGCGCCGACGGTCGTCCATCACGTCAGCTACAAGACACAGCAGGTCGGCGACGTCGAGGTCTATTATCGCGAAGCGGGTCCGGCGAATGCGCCCGTACTGCTGCTGCTCCACGGCTATCCGACGAGCAGCCACATGTTCCGTGGGCTCATCCCGCTGCTCGCCGATCGCTTCCGTGTGATCGCGCCCGATCTGCCGGGCTTCGGGTTGACCAAGGCACCCCCGCGCGGCCAGTTCGCCTACACGTTCGACAATCTCGCAAAGGTCATGGACGGGTTCACCCAGGCACTGGGTCTGCATCGCTACGCGCTGTACGTATTCGACTACGGGGCGCCGACCGGCTTCCGGCTGGCGGCGGCGCATCCCGAGCGTGTGACGGCGATCATCAGCCAGAACGGCAACGCCTATAGGGAAGGGCTGAGCACCGCCTGGAGCCCCTATCAGACCTATTGGGAGAATCCGACCGAGGCTAACCGCGCGGCGTGCCGTGCCGCACTGACCCCCGACGCGATCCACGAGCAATATGTGCATGGCGCCGATCCGTCGCGGGTCTCCGCCGACGGCTACATGCTCGACGCGGCCTATATCGCCCGGCCCGGCTCGGACGAAATCCAGCTCGATCTGATCTACGACTATCGCACCAACGTCGCTCTTTATCCGGCGTGGCAATCCTATTTCCGTGCCCATCGTCCGCCGCTGCTTGCGGTCTGGGGCGACAAGGATCCCTACTTCCTGCCGCCGGGCGCGCGCGCCTTTGCCCGCGACATTCCGGGTGCGGAAATCCACTTCTTCGACAGCGGCCATTTCGCGTTGGAGACGCATGGGCCGGAGATTGCGGAGCGGATTCGTGACTTTCTGGGTAGGCGCGTCCGCGTCTGATCGATGGGCGGCGGGCCCGGTCATCGAGCCGCGTCGCCCCTCACCATCCCCCGAGCTAGTCGGCGAGGCCCGCCAACGCGCCTTCGCGGACGAGTTCCGCCAACGCCGCCGCCAGATCGAAATGCTCGTCCGCATCGAGGGCCGAGGCCCAGGCCGTGCCGAGCGGCTGGCCGGAAGCCAGCGCAGCGACGAAAGCGGCGTCGGCTGGCGGCAGGCGAATAACGGCGGCTTGGCCATCGACTGTCCGGGCGACCAGGATGTCGTCGCCGCCTCGCTTGAAATCGGCTTCCGCGATGCGATCTTCGCCGGACGGGTTCTGGTGCCAGATCCAGATGAGATAGATCGGATGATCTGATCTGATCAGGGTTGCGGAGCGATGCAGCGCGACGCGCCGCTCGATCAATGCGGACGGCGGAATGGAGGCGAGCGCTGCAAGATCGAGTCCCGCCTCTTCGTCGGCAAAGGTGGCTCGCACACGCGCCCACTCGATCCGGGCGATGTCGGCGAGATAGGGTACCGATGCTGCGCCTTCATGGTTGTCGAGAAAGTCGGCGAAATCGGCGCCATAGGCTGAGATCCAACCCAACCTTGGTGGCTGGACGGTAGCGAACTCCCGTGCGACACGCTCGAAGAAGGATGGGCCGACCAGGTGGCCTGTGATCGGAAAACTTTGCTCGAGCGCCGCCACGATTGAGTTGCGGACGTTGCGCGCGTGGATTGCGTAACCGGCACCGAGCGGATGGGGCGAAGGCAAGTCGACGTCGATCAGGTCCCGTGCGAAGCGGGCCTGGAACCGCGCGAGGCTTTCCCCTGTCATGCGGCTTCTAAAGCGATGTTGATACGGGCCGCCCGGTCTGCATCCTCCAGCAGCGTGCCGAGCGGAGGCAGATTGGAATCGCGCTCCACGATGGTCGGACGGGGTCCGACCCGGGCAACGAACCTCTCGTAGAGCGCCCAGACCGGCTCGGACACCGCGGACCCGTGCGTATCGATGAGCAGCCCGCTTCCCTCGGCATCGGCTTCATGCCCGGCAAGATGCACCTCGCCGATCGCGTCGATCGGGATTTGGTCGAGCCATTCCTCCCAATCGTGTGCGAGGTTGGAATAGCTGACGAAGAGATTGTTGACGTCGACCAGCAGCCCGCAGCCGGTTCGCTCGACCAATCGGGAGAGAAATACGCCCTCGCTCATCGTCGAGCTGGGCAGATCGAGATAGCCCGATGGGTTCTCTACCAGGATGGTGCGGCCCAGACGGGTCTGGGTTTGATCGATGTTCCGCGATACGATGTCGAGGGCTTCGAGCGAAAAGGGGAGCGGCAGAAGATCGTTGAAATAGACGCCGCCGGTCCGGCTCCATGCAAGATGTTCGGAGATGCGGCATGCCCCGACGTCTTCGGCCAGCGCATGCAGCCGCTCGAGGTGATCGGCATCGATACCCTCGGCCGACCCGAGAGACAGGGCCACGCCGTGAACGCTGATCGGATAGCGATCAGCGATCTCGCGAAGGGCGCGGTAGCGTGGGCCGCCGTGATCGAAGTAATTCTCGGCGTGAACTTCCAGCCAGTCGACGCCGGGTCGGGCGCGGGCGTCGAGAAACGCCGCGTGGTACGGACCGCGTAGCCCGATCCCGACCCAGCTGTCGCCTGGCGCTGCCGGCATCAGGACTTGGCTGGACCAGTCGAGCCGCCGGCGATCTTCTTGCAGGTGCCGGCCGGGACATAGACCCAGGCATCCGCCTGCCGATCAACCTTGGAGGTACCGCCGCACGCATTGGCCGGGCCGAAGCAGTCGTTCTCGCCCGCCTTGGCGACGCCGTAGCATTTCTCGAACTTGTAGGTGGGCTTGGGGACGTTCACCTGTCCGTGGGCCGCATTGGCGGCGAGCGTCACTGCAGCGAGCAGCCCCGCTGCGCTGACGACGGTCGTGGTCCTGGTCATTGTCATTCTCCCTGCTTGTGGTCGATGATTTCCGGTCAGTAGAACGAGAAGCGCGCCCCCGTGAGAAACACCTGGCCTGATTGCCGAATGCGATCTGTGTCGGTTGCGTCGGATGCGAAGCGGTAGAGATAGACGCTGGCGAACAGCTTCACGTCGGTGTGGAAGCCCTGTCCCAGCAGGTCGTGATTGCGATCGAGAAGATACGATACGCCGAATTCGCCGATGTCGACCGAGTCCTTTGCCGGAACGAGCGTCTGGCTGTCGGCCGTGGCATGCTGGTAATAGCCGCCGACGGTCCAAGGGCCGCCCACATAGTCCGCGCTTGCGACAACGCCGAATGGCCGGGTCGCGGGGCGGACGCCCGAGATCGGATCGGGCGAGCGCGACAGACCGTCATAGGTGGCGCTGATCCCCAGCGACCAGGTGTCGCGGATCGTCGCGCTCAGCCCGCCGCTGATCGAGTCCGAGGAACGCCGCTGGCTGTTGGGTATGATCGAGGCATCGATATTGGCGTGAGAGTAGGTGCCGCCGATCGACAGGTCCAGCGCCTCGGTCCGATGGTTCCAGACCAGGGCGGCCTGCACCACGTCGTGCGAGCGCGGCGGCGATATCGCTCCTTCGAGGTCGCCGCTTCGCACGCTGTTGCCGTCCGCGAGCGTGAAGCCGGTCGGCCGGACCGTGCTCGGTGTGTAGGAGATGGCGCCGTAGAAACCGCTGCGGGTGCGCGGGGTTAGGTAGATGATCTTGGGTGACGCATCATTGTAGAAGCGCGCCGCATAGCCGAGATAGGTGAGCGAGTTGATCCTCGAGGCGAGGCCCCTCGGAAGGAAACTCGTCGGGAGCCCGCCGTTCGGATCAAGCCTCGCACCCGATTCAGGGCCGAAACCCGGTGTCGTGAAGGCGATCTCGGACGGCGTGAAGCCGACGAGGCTCTGCGGAAACCCTGCGCGCTCGCCGATCTCGATGCGGCCGAAGTCCCCGATCGCGAACAGGCTGACCTCGGGAATCGAGGCGCGATAGGCGCTGTTGGGATCGCTGGTGACCCCCTGCACATTGGCGACACCGCGGATCGCGAGCACCGTTCCCGATGCCGTCCGATATTGCGGCGTCAGCTCGACCTCGGCCTCCCCCAGCCCGCCGCCGCCGGCATCGGGCTGCGATCCCGTGGCAGCGCCACTCGCATTTCCGTAGCCACTGACCTTCAGCGCGAATTGTCCCGGCGCCGCGGCCGACTGTGCCGCTGCCGGCCTCGATAACGCGAGAACGCTCAGGCTCGCAGCCAGCGATAGCGTGACCGGCAGCCGGCTCGCTTTGGGGAGGAAGTAGAAGGGCATCATCGCGGGATTCGCCGCAACGCACAAAAGGTTACAGTGTCGCCGTCAAAAAACTGGGCCGACCCTATCGTTCCGCCGGCTTCGGCAGATCCAGAAGCAGAAACAGCGCCCTCGTCAGGCCAAAGGCGTAACCCGTCGGCCCGATCAGCCGAATGCAGAGCAGTATCTTGTTCCATGGAGGCTAATCGTGAAGTCGACGCAGGGCATGCTGCGCGGCGGCGGCAGTGCGTCGCCCGCGCCACACATCGTGATCGTTGGTGCCGGCTTTGCTGGTCTCGCCGCCGCAAGAGAGCTGGCGCACTACGATGTCGATGTGACGATTATCGATCGTCAGAACCACCACCTGTTCCAGCCCCTCCTCTATCAGGTCGCGACCGCCGGTCTGTCGCCGGCGGATGTCGCCGCGCCTGTTCGATCGATCGTCAAAAAGCAGCGGCGAACGCGCGTTCTGCTGGATCAGGTCGAGGGGATCGACCGAGACGGGAAGGTGATCAGCCTGACGAGCGGCGCGAGCCTTACCTATGACGCGCTGATCCTCGCGACCGGGGCGACCCACAGCTATTTCGGAAACGACCGCTGGGAACAGCACGCGCCGGGGATCAAGACGATCGATGATGCGCTCAAGGTCCGGCGCCAGATCTTGCTCGCGCTCGAGCGGGCAGAGACGAGCCGCCAGGAGAATCTCGAGGAGCGAGCAGAATTCCTGACGTTCCTGATCATCGGTGGCGGGCCAACCGGCGTGGAAATGGCCGGCGCGGTCGCCGAGCTGACGCGCCACGCTGCCGAGATGGATTTTCGCTTCGTGACCAGGCGCTGCGTGCGGATCATCCTGATCGAGGCCGGGCAACGGCTGCTTTCGACCTTCCCCGAAAGGCTCAGCGAGGCCGCCCGGGAATCCCTTGTGAAGCTTGGCGTGGAGGTCCGGCTCGGGGGTCGCGTGACGGAAATCGACGAGACGGGCGCGGTCGTGAACGGCGAACTGATCCGGTCGGCAACTATCATCTGGGCGGCCGGTGTCATGGCGTCGCCCGCCGCGCGATGGCTGGACGCTCCGGCGGACCGTGCGGGGCGGGTGGTCGTCGACGGACATCTGCGGGTCGGCGGCTGGGACGGTATTTATGCGGTCGGCGATACGGCAGCCGTGACGGGGGCCAATGGGGCGCCTGTTCCTGGCATCGCGCCCGCGGCGAAGCAGCAAGGCAGCTATGCGGCGCAACACCTTCTGGCCGAGCTTGGCTTCCGGCGCCGACCGGTCGCGTTCCAGTATCGTCATTTCGGCAGCCTGGCGACGATCGGGAGGAAGCGGGCGGTGGTCGACTTCGGTTGGCTCCGGCTGTCAGGTTTTCCCGCGTGGCTGCTCTGGTCCACCGCCCACATCTATTTCCTGGTCGGGTTCCGGAACCGGATCGTGGTGGGCGCGAACTGGCTCTGGAACTATCTCACGTTTGAACGGGGCGCACGGCTGATCACAGGGCTCGGAGCCGAGGGATCTGGGCCGCAAGGCCATCGAAGGTAATCGCGGCGCCCAACGTCACATCGCGTCATCGCGAGAGAAGCTTGATGCCGGAACGCACCGGCAGGCCCGGAGCGTCGAAACGGCGACGTTGCAGACTGTCAGCCGCCGGTCTGTACCGTCAATGAGGTCAACTCGCTACGAAGCGCGTCGATCCTGTCCTGTCCGTTCAGCTCTGCCAGCTCCGACTGCGCAGCCCGCCAGCAAGGAAGTGCTCGCTCATATCGATCCAGCCCCGCCAGGGTCAGGGACGCTATGCGGCTGCGCCGATCATCCAGTGCGGGGTCGATCCGTATCAGGCCGTCTCGCAGCAAGGGGGCGAGCGTCTTGCCCATTGCAGTCCGTTCCAGGTCGAGCCGCTCGGCGAGCGCGTTGACCGAAGCCTGCTCCGCCTTGGCGAGCGTGGCGAGGATCAGGAATTGGGTGATGCGTAGTCCGATGGGTTGCAGGAAAGCGTCGTAGAGCCGCGAGATCCTGCGCGCCGCCTTGCGAACGGCAAAGCAGTTGCACTGGTCGATTTCGACCGTCCGGCTGGTCAGGTCCATACGCTCATCTCCGTTCGAGCCTGCCGGTGGCTGCGTGGTCCGTCGCCTTCTCACCGCTGGTTACGCGAAAGCCTGTCGATGACGGGAGACGAATTCCTGAACGGTCATCGGCGGCACGCCGGTGATACGTTCGATCACATCGTTGGTGCCCGCAAACAAGCCGTCGCGATAGTCCTGAGCAACCGCGGCCAGATGCTGCACGAGGAAGGGCGGATAGTGATGCGTTTCCGAGATCCGGCGGGTGAATGCCTCGATCGAAACCGGTTGATAGGTGATCGTCTTGCCAAGGACTTCGCCAACGGCAGCGGCGATACCGTGGTAGCTCATTTCGACAGGACCGAAGAGATCGTAGATTTGGCCGGCGTGAGGGGTGGGGTCCGCCAGGAGGTGGCCGATAAGCCGGCCCTGATCCGCTGCGGCGATCGGCGCATGGAGCGCGTTTTCGAAAGGCAAGTCGATCCGGCTTTCCTTGGCGATGTGCGCAAGCGCGTGCGGATAGATCAGCCATTCGGCGAAGAATGTTGGGCGAAGGTGCGTCGTCGGCACGCCGGACCAGTCGAGTAGCTGCTCGGCTATCCAGTGATCCCGGGCGGCATGACTCTGGGAGTCGCGGCGCGACGAGATCTGCGACATGTTGACGATGGCCCCGACTCCGGCCTCCCTGGCAGCCTGTGCGAAATAGGCAGTCGCATCGATGATGCCGGGTTGGATCCGATAGACGAAATAGGCTGATCGAACGCCGTCAAGTGCGGCGCGCACGCTGTCGATATCGGCAAAATCCCCGAGCGCGACTTCCACGCCGCGGTCGCGCAGGGCGGCTGCACGCTGATCGTCCGTATGGACAAGCGCCCTGACACGCAGACCGAGGCTCAAGGCGGTTTCGATCGCGGCGCGGCCGGTAAAACCTGTGGCGCCGGTGACAAGGACCAAATTTCCGCTCATCAGAACACTCCGATCTTGGGGTAAGGGCATATGCTCGTATTTTAATGGGAGCATATGCTTGTATTTTCAATCCGCGTGCGGCTGTCCGCCGGTTGTTTCACCGAGAGTGGTCGAAACCGCGTGGGCGCGTGGCCGGGTGGGCCGATTTGGAAAATCCGGGCGAGACAATGAACTCTGAGGCGGATTCCTGGCTCATACCTTCGATAATTGTCGAGCTACTTGGGGATAGGCGTCGCGAATTGTCCAACGACGTGCCGGATCGTCCGAATTTTGCCTCGTGTTGCGAATCGTCTGGAATCGCCACGACGAAACGGCACAATGTCGGCGTCTCATGATCGATACGGCCATCGACCAAATCCTCGCCGCCCTGGCGGTCGACGTGAAGGAATTCGCGATCTGCGAATTCGCGGCCGATTCCGCGATAGAGATCAGCCCGCTGGACGAGATCGAGATCCACTTCGTGCTGGCCGGCACCCTGTATCTCACTTTGGCAGACGGCGAGCCGTTCTCCGTTACATCGGGAAGTGTGGCTTTGGTTCCACCTCACGTTAAACAGATCATGGGAGGCTCGCCTAACGCATCGCGGCTATTTTCGCCGGCAGAGACCTGCAGCCCACGGTCGGATGGGCTGTTGTCGTTCGATGCAAGGCGTGGTGCTCCCGGGACGGTCCTCGTCGCATGCGGTCAAATCAAGGCCGACGTGGGCGGCTCCTTCGGACCGTTCGACGGTCTCGAAGTCCCGATCTGCTGCGACTTGTCCGATGAGTCGCTGGTCCGCATCGCATTCGGTGAGATTCTCCATGAAATCAACAGGACAAGCCTGGGATCACGGGCGCTCGTGGGATCGCTGATGAAGGCATGCCTGGTGAAGGCGCTTCGGCGGCACGCCGAGCGGAACGGGTCGGCCAAGGTTCTGCCGGGCCTGTTCGAGAGACCATCGCTCGCTCGCGCCCTTGCGAGCGTCGTGGAGACACCGTCTGCCAATCACACCCTGAGCGACCTGGCCCGCACGGCCGGAATGAGCAGGTCGAAGTTCGCGAAGGTCTTTGCCGAGACCGTCGGGTCGCCACCGATGGAGTTCGTTGCGCGCACGCGGCTCGCCAAGGCGCGCGAGCTGTTGATGGGGACCGATCTCCCGGTCGCAACAGTTGCCGTTCAAGTCGGCTTCGCGAGCCGTAGCCATTTCAGCCGGGCATTCCGGAACATCTTCGGTGTCGATCCGAGCCGCATGCGCCGCGACGGCGCGATCAAGGAGTTGACCGATGCGTGAGCGTCACACGTTGGTTGCTGCCAGGGCGGCCAGCACAGACATTGATGCTGATAGCTTTGTGCCCCTGCGACCTTGCTGGCGGCCACCCACAAATTTTCGAGCGCGTGTAACCCGGATGCGATCCGGAACGAAGCAAGCTTCGTGCACCGCCCATTTCCAAACACGCCGCCGCGCCACGAAGCCGAGGTCGTCAACCTCAGAGCGACGCGTTCAATGAGCGGCGGTGAGAATGAATGGGGCCGCCTCATGGCTGCCGCGCAGGAGGGCCAAGCGGCACCCTACCGGCGGTTGCTTGATGAGCTACGCCAGTGGCTCACGCGCTTCTACGCCCGGCGGCTGCCGCCGGCCTTTGTCGACGACGCTGTCCAGGATACGCTGATCGCGATCCATGAGAAGCGCCACACCTATGACCCGGAGCGGCCGTTCAAGCCTTGGCTAGTCGCAGTCGCGCGCTACAAATGGATCGATCGGCTGCGCGCGATGGGGCGTTCCGCGACCGAGGAACTGCCTGAGGAAATCGCGGTAGACGATCACGAGAGCGCGGTCACGAGTTCGATCGTTCTGACGGAACTCCTGGGTGAGCTTAAGCCGGCCCAGGCGGAAGCTATCCGGCTCGTGAAGATCGAGGGCTATTCGGTAGAGGAGGCGTCGGCGAGGACGGGGCAGTCGGGTTCCCTCATCAAGGTGAATATCCACCGAGGACTGGCGCGTCTGGCGGCCATGGTTCAGAAGCAGGCCGATGTCGAATGAATCGTTGATCGATACGCTGGTCGGAGAATTGCGCCCTGTCAAGCGGCAGAAGCCGCTTCGGCACGCGATCTGGTTGCTTGGACTTGCTGTCGTTGAACTCGCCGCTTTCCTCGCGCTGGGCACGATGCGGCCTGACATTGGTTCCGCCCTTGGCACTGCCGCCTTCTGGTGGAAGCTTGGCTCGTTGGGTATTCTGGCGATCGCCGGTACGCTCGTGGCTCTCCAATCGTTCGACCCATCGAGATCTCCGAGGCAAGGGTTGCGCCGCTGGACCGCGCTTGCAGTGATTGCTCTGCTCGTCGGCTGGATTATCGATATCGGTAGCGCCGGAGTGCAGGCGCTGGTTGCCCGGCTGAGCTGGCAGATGGGCCTTGAGTGCCTGGTGACCATGACGGCTCTGTCTATTCCGCCGCTGGTCGCGCTGGGCATCCTGATGCGGTCGGGCGCGTCCACTGACGGATCAGGCAGTGCCCTCGCAGTTGGTGCGGGATCGGCGACATGGGGAGCGTTCGTGTTCGCTTTCCACTGCCCCAGTGATGATCCGTTCTACATCGTCGTCTGGTACAGCCTGAGCTGTGCGATCGTGGTGGGGCTAGCGCGACTGGTCTTGCCGCGCGTGGCGCGCTGGTAGTGACGGAGCGAGTTTACAGATAGCTGGTGAAGCCGCCGTGTTCTGCACCGCTCACGGCCAGGCAGGGACGCAGATAGTGATTGGTTACTGCGAGGGCTGGCCGTGTTCTGCGAACCCAGGCCACGGCTGTATTTCGACGCAGAAGGTGCGCATCGCGCGCGAGACGTAGTCGGCCAAGCTCGGCGCTCGAAGCGAGCACGGATATGCTGCCTCACGCTCCGTGAGGGTCGATACCCCAGATGTAAGACAATTTGCCGCGGGGTGCTGAGCAATGGCGCTCGGTCGTGGCCGAGAATCAGAGCCCTATTGTCGATTTGAGACGGCGGCTCGGGCGGGTTGGGAAGGAGACTAGGGCCAAATAAGGACCGCCCGCCAGGCACTGCCTGACGGGCGGTACAGGGTGCGGTATCGCTCGGGCCGTAGGCCGAGCGATAATCAGCGTCAGCCGGCCTTCGGGGTGAGGCTGCCGCCCTGCGCCTTGCAGGCCTTGGCGGTGATGTCCTTGAAACCCTGGCCCTTGCAGTCGTTCTGGCCCTTGCAGTCGTGGGTGCCCGACTTGCAGTCCGACGTGCCCTTGCACGAGTTGACGCCGTAGCAGGGCTGCACCTTGGCGGCCTTCGCGCCGGCAGCGTGCGCCGGGGCGGTGGTCGCGAGGCCCGAGAGGGCGAGCATGGCGGCGGCGGAGGCGATCGCGGCGCCGGTCTTGAAGGTCTTCATTGGTAACTCCTGAAATAGAGTGGAGGTGTTTGCCGACTGGCACCCGGCAGTTCGGCGGCAATGCGCGCCCGGTTACAGTGATGCACAAAATCTTATTGCGTCGTCGATTGTAACCAGCGCCGCTCCTGGAACGGACCCTGCTGCGTGGTCCGACTTTATCAGCCTCCCGGACCACCGTGCGGCGCCCGGCCAATCCCGGCCGGGTCGCCGCACGCGAGGCTGATCGAAGGAGACTGTTATCATGAAGACCCGTTCCGCTACTGCCGCCGTCAGCGCCCTGCTGCTGGCTTCCCTCGCCGCCGGTGCCACCACCGCCGCGCACGCCCAGGCCAGCAAGCCGATGGAAAAGTGCTACGGCGTCGCGAAGGCCGGCAAGAACGACTGCAAGGCCGGCGCCGGCACGACCTGCGCGGGCACGTCGAAGGTCGACTACCAGAAGGACGCCTGGAAGCTGGTGCCCGCCGGCACCTGCACCAAGATCAAGACGCCCAAGGGCAACGGTTCGCTGAACCCCGCCTGAGGAGCGCCTTACGATGTCGATGACCGCAGGCCTGGGTTTCAAGCTCGAGCATCTCGATGAAGCGCTCACGGCGCGAAACCCGGGCCTGTGGTTCGAGGTCCATGCCGAGAATTACATGGTCGATGGCGGCCCTCGGCTTCGGGCGCTCGTCGCGCTTGCCGAGCGCTTTCCGATCTCGTTGCACGGGGTCGGATTGTCGCTGGCATCCGTCGAGCCGCCAGCGCCGGAGCATCTGCGCCGGCTCCGCGCCTTGACCGATCGCATCCGACCGGCTGCGGTGTCGGATCATCTTGCCTGGCAGAAGTGGGAAGGCGCCCACCACTCCGATTTCCTCCCTTTCCCGCGGACACGACAGGCTCTCGACATCACCGCCGGCAACGTGTCGCGCGTCCAGGATGCGCTCGGGCGCGCGATCATGGTCGAGAATCCCTCGCTCTATGTCGACCTGCCCGGTCACGAGATGGACGAGGCGACGTTTCTGGCCGAACTCGCCCGGCGGACCGGCTGCGGTTTGCTGGTCGACGTGAACAACATCTACGTCAGCGCGTCGAATCTACGCTTCTCCGCTGAAGCGCGCGTTGATGCGATCCCTGCCGAGATCGTGGGCGAGATCCATCTCGCGGGCCACCGGCCCGATCCAGATCCGGCGAGCGGGCTGCTGATCGACAGCCATGACGCACCAATATCCGATCCCGTCTGGCTGCTCTATGAGCGGCTGATTGGCCGCACCGGCGTGCGGCCGACGCTCATTGAGCGCGACGATGATATACCTCCCTTTCCCGAGCTGATGCTTGAGCGCGATCGCGCCCATCGGCTGCTCGCCGAGCGGGAGTCGGTCGATGCTTGAAGCCGCCGATTTCCAACAGGCGTTCGGCGCCATGCTGGCCGCGCCCGATACCGTCGCGGACTCCGCTATTCGCCGGGCTCTGACCATCCATCGCAACACTGCGAGCAAGGCAGCGCGCGACGCGCTGTTCGCTAACTTTCCCGTGGTCGCCGCGCTGGTCGGAGAAGATGCCTTCGCAGCATGTGCGTCCTCCTATGTCGATGCGGTACCGCCGGCCGAGGCACGGCTGTGCCTGTACGGGGACCGTTTCGCTGCATTCGTTGACGCCTGGGCCGCATTCGCGGAGGCGCCTTATCTTGGAGCCGTCGGCTCGGTCGAACGTCTGGTCGTCGAGGCGCTGTTCGCCGCCGACGCGCCGCTGCTCGATCCGGCCGTGCTCGCGAACGGGATCGACCCCGAGGCAGTCCTGCAGCGCCATCCGGCGAGCCGAACCGCCAAGACGCTGGCGCCAGCCGCGAGCCTGTGGCTGGCGCATCAGCCCGACGCGCCCGAGGACGCCCTGGAATCCATCGTCTGGCAGCCGGAGTTGATTCTGGTCACCCGACCCGAAGACGCGATTGAGGTGCGGGTCATCGATGTGCCGACCCGCGCCTTCCTTGCCGGCACGACACTGGTCGATGCCGCCGAACGTGCCGCCGGCGAAGGCGGCGATGTCGCCGAGATCTTCGCTTCTTTGCTCGGGGCGGGAGCCTTCGCCGCCCAAGACCAACAGGGAGAATTGCAATGAACATCTATGCCCGCGCCGGGGCCTGGCTCGATCGCTTTTCCGGCTCGATCCTCCTGCTTGTCGCCCGCCTGGGCGTCGCCGGCGTCTTCTTCATGTCAGGGCGGACCAAGGTCGATGGCATCCTGCACATCACGGACAGCACCTATTCGCTGTTCGAGACCGACTATAAGATCCCCCTGATCCCGCCTTATTACGCCGCGCACCTCGCGACCTATCAGGAACATCTCTTTCCGATCCTGCTGGTCCTCGGCCTGTTCAACCGGGTGGCCGCTCTCGGCCTGCTCGGTATGACCACCGTGATCGAGGTGTTCGTCTATCCGGACGCTTGGCCGACGCATCTGAGCTGGGCGGGCCTGCTCCTCCCCATCATCTTCCGCGGCGGCGGCAAGTTCTCGCTCGACTATCTGCTGGGTCTCGACCCGGCACGCGGTGAGAAGCCGAAGGACTATGCCGCTTAAGGAGGAGCACGACAGCGCGCCGCTGACCGCAAGGTTCGGCGCGCTGTGCTACGCGGCTTGGGGACTCTTCCACTGCAAGGTCGCGCTCGACATCTGGCGGTTGGGCGCGGCCGAGCATGGTCTCGCGCAAGGTCGGCTCTATCAGCTCGCCGCCTACATGCTGACGATCGCGCTGTTCGTGCTGGTTGTTGGCCTATGGCGTAACTGGCGCAACGATCGCCTCGGCTATTGGCTGAACCTAATCGTCGCCGGTTGGGCGGATTCGATCTGGGTCGCGGTGGTGGTGCTGCCGGGCTATGTCGATCCCATCCGAGGGTTCGTGCCGCCGGCGATCTTTGCGGCTGGGGCCCTCCTGACATCAATCGCCCGGAGAATTTCGAGCCGATGACTTCTCTCGCGTTGCTTTACGAACATCCTCAGTGGCTCGAACCGCTCTTCGCCGGACTCGGCCGGCGCGGCATTCCGTATCTGGCGATCGCTGCCGACGGCCATGCCTTCGATCCCGCCGATCGTGCGGTGCCGGCGCCGCTGATCTTCAATCGCATCGCCATGTCGAGCTTCCTGCGCGAGCCGGACCATCCGATCTTCTACGCGCAGAGCCTGATGACACATTGGCGCGATGCGGGTGCGCGCGTGCTCAACGGCGGTGCGATCATGGCGATCGACGCTTCGAAGGCGCGGCAGCTTTCGATCATGGCGCATCTCGGGTTCGCGGTCCCGGAGACGCGGGTCGTGCACCGCAAGGCCGATCTCGCCCCGGCGGCCGCGACGCTGCGTTTCCCAATAGTCGTGAAGGCAAACATCGGCGGATCTGGCGCCGGGATCGTGCGCTACGACACGCTGGCCCAGCTGACCGAGATGGCGGCCGAGGGAATGGTGCCGGACAGCATCGATCGCGTCTGGCTGGTGCAGGAATATGTGCCCGTGCGCGACGGGCGCATCACTCGGCTGGAAACCATGGGCGGCCGCTTCCTGTATGCGATCGACGTGGATGGCGGCGGCGAGTTCGATCTCTGCCCTGCCGATGCCTGTCTCGCAGCACCGGGCAAGGCGACGATCTCGATCACGGAGGCCAGGCCGGACGCGACGCTGATCGCGGCGGCTGAGCGCATTTCTGCAGCGGCCGAACTCGACATCGGCGGCATCGAGGTGATGATCGACGATCGCGACGGGACGCCGCGCTTCTACGACATCAACGGCTTTTCCAACTTCGTCGCCAATCCGCTCGACGTGCTGGGCTGGGACCCGCACGAGAGGCTGATCGATTGGCTCGAAACCATGATCGAGAAGGTGCCCGCATGAGATATGGCTATTGGATGCCGGTGTTCGGCGGCTGGCTGCGCAATGTGCCGGTCGAGGGCATGGAGGCGAGCTGGGCCTATGCGCGCGACCTAGCCATCCGTGCCGAGCAGATCGGCTATGACCTCACTCTGATAGCAGAGCTCAACCTGAACGACATCAAGGGCGTCGATGCCCCCACGCTGGATGCCTGGTCCACCGCCGCGGCGATCGCGGCGGTTACGCGAACGCAGGAAATCATGGTCGCCGTCCGGCCGAACTTCCACCAGCCGGCGCTGTTCGCCAAGGCGGCCGCCAATATCGATCGGATCGCAGGGGGACGGCTGTCGCTCAACGTCGTCTCTTCCTGGTGGGCGGACGAGGCGAGGCAATATGGCTTGCAGTTCGATCAGCATGACGATCGCTATGCGCGAACCTCCGAATGGCTGGACGTGGTCAGGGGTCTGTGGTCCCAGGAGCGGTTCGATTTCGCGGGGCAGTTCTACCGGACGGAAGGCGCGATCTGCTCGCCCAAGCCGGTGCGAAGCCCCATTCTCTACGCCGGCGGCGAGAGCGAGGCAGCGAAGTCGATGATCACCCGGCAATGCGACGCCTATGTCATGCACGGCGATCCCGTCGACGTGATCGGCCCCAAAATCGCCGACATCAGAGCTCGGCGCGAGGCGGCCGGCGGCGTGCCGATGACGTTCGGGATGGCCGCTTATGCCATCGTCCGCGACAGCGAGGCGGAAGCGAAGCGCGAGCTCGAGCGCATCCTCGAGGTGAAGGATCTACCCGCCGGGTACTCGAACTTCGATCAATGGCTCTCGGGCACCCAACTCGAGCGCGAGATGAAGATCAGGGAATATTCGGTTTCGAACCGCGGCCTGCGCCCCAACCTCGTCGGTACGCCGGAGCAATTGAAAGAGCGGATCGAGGAATATGAAGCGGTCGGCCTCGACCTCCTGTTGCTACAGATGAGCCCCCAGAAGGAAGAAATGGAGCGCTTTGCTGCGCAAGTAATCGGCGATACCGCGACCTCCTTCGCTACGCCGGTCGAGACGGCGACAGCGTAGAAAATGCGGCACCTCCGGGTGTAACCGGGGAGGACGTTATTTCGGAAACATCTCAGTCACTACAAGACTGAAGGATCTTTCCATGAAAACCACCAATGCTGTCACCGATCGAGCCGCGATGGCCATTATGATGCCCATTCTGGCGCTGTCGGCTTTCGGTCCCATCGCAGTTCTGTTCTTGAGTGCTGGCCATCTCGGCTGACACAATTACGGAACTAGCGAACTAACCCCGTCTCTGCCGCCCGATGAACCTAACCGGGAGCAGAGCGTCGGCGGGGACGCCCTACCTCAGCGGGTGACTAAAGCTCGCCCATCGATCGATGACGTCGATGGCGACTTCAGCTCTCCGGCGCCTGTAGCCGCAAGCGCGAGGCGCACAGCTTCGATAAAGCGATCGCTTCCGTTACTGCTGATCTCGCATTAATAAATTGCCCATATTCGAGATTATCGCTCAAACTGTAGCAATCTAGACCAATCTCCATAAACAGGAGGTTTTGGTTCCAATGACGAATGCAGTGATTTCCGGGTTGAAGCCCGAAGAGCTGGCCGCGGTCGCGATCGCAGTCCAGGATGCATCGCGCAAGGCATCCGTGGCAACCCGCCGGTCGAAGCTTGGCCGCTTGGTCGAGGGTGCCTATCTGGCACTGACCGGCATTCGCCCATCCAATCGTCTCGCCGATCCCCGGCTTGAGGCGTTGAGGCGCTTTGTTGATCTTTCGCATCGCACGCGGCGGGTGGCGGAACATCTGGTTCCCCAATTGCTGGAGCTGGGCTTCAATCGCCCACAGATCGAAGCGGTCGCGGCCCTGCGCGTCGGCGGCGGGGCGCGGTCGTGATCACGAGCCCGCCAAAGACGCTGGCTACTGCCCGCATCGCATCGACGCGCGGTCAAACGCCGGTCTGGCGTCGGCCGGGCGTTCTCCTGGCCGGCATTCTGTTCGTCGGGCTCGCCCGCTTTGCCTATGAGGCCGCGCAACTACTCGACTCTGCTCTCCTGGGTATCGCGGCCGCCTGCCTGACCCTCATTATCGGGGTCTCAGGCTGGAATGCTCTGATCGCGCCAGCCCGACGACACAGCTAAACGCACCTGACCCACCCCCGCGGGAATGGGCCTGGCTTTGGGAATCGCCTCAGCCGAAGGTGAAGCTGAAGGCCTGCGCCCCCGGGTCGAGGAATTCGATCTCGAAGGTGTGATCGACAACCGAACCACTTTGCCGGACCAACTGATAGAGCCGGACGTTGGTAATCACTCCTTCGCCCGCTTCGTTGGTGTCGGAGCCATGATCGCGACCGGGCTGCTTCCCATCGATGGTAACGCGATACCGGATGGGCTTGCCGTCCTTGCTGCCGAGCACGAGATGAAGGTCGCGCGCGTGGAACCGGTAAACGATCCGGCCACCCGGCTCCGTCGCGGTCGCGGTCTGCGGCCCAACGGTCCATCGGCCTGACAGACCCCAATCGTTCAGTGCCGGCTGGCGGGCGAGGCTATAGAGCTTCGGCTGATCCTCGCCGACGTCGCCGGCGATGAAGCGCTCGGCACGCGCATAGCCGACATAGGTTTCGGGCGAGCGAACATCCTTGGAGGCCGCAGCAGCCTCGACACCCGATCCCGCGACCTTGACGGTGCCTGTGGCGCTGAACCCGGGATGGGCCTCGGCCAGCAGGCGCTGGATGATGCGCTCGGAGCCAGCATAATCGCCTTCACCGAAATGGTGATGCCGGATGCGTCCCTGCGCGTCGATGAAGTAATGCGCGGGCCAATAGTGATTGTCGAACGCTCGCCAGATCGCATAATCGTTATCGACAGCGACAGGATAGGTGATCCCGAGGTCGCCCAGGGCTTTCTTCACGTTCGCCGTGTCGCGCTCGAAGGCGAACTCCGGCGTGTGGACGCCGATCACCACCAGCCCCTGATCGCGATATTTCTCAGCCCATGCCCGGACATAGGGGAGCGAACGCAGGCAGTTGATGCAGGAGTAGGTCCAGAAGTCGACCAGCACGACCTTGCCCTTGAGCGCCTTTGCGTCGAGCGGCTGGGAGTTCAGCCAGGTGGCCGCGCCAGACAGCGAGGGCAGTGTTCCCTCGACGGCAAGCGATTCATCGCTCTGCTCTGCCGGCCGACTCATCCCGAAACGGTCGAGCAAACGCTGCTCGACGGCGTTGGTGCCAGCGAGCGAGACGCGGGAGAGGAAACCCGTATCCGCGCCAAGCGCGATCGCAACGACGGCGAGTAGGACCGCGCCGCCCGCGCCGCGCCGGATCCACTCGCCGACACCCAGCGAACGCTTCATCGCCTTGAAGAGTCGTCCGCCGACCAGAAGTGCCAGCCCAAGCGACGTAGCCGCGCCGGCCGCATAGGCGAGGAGCAGGAAGGTAGTGGTCGCGCTCGGCCCCTGCAGCGCAGCGCCGGTCAAAACGAGCCCCAGAATTGGGCCGGCGCACGGCGCCCAAAGCAGACCGGTGGCGATGCCGAGCAGCACGGATGGTACGATCCCGGCCGCATTGCCCGCACCTTGGGAGAGACGATTGCCGAGTTGCACGATCGGCTGGGTCATGCGGTCGGCGATGACGGGAAACAGGAGGGTCAGGCCAAAGCCTGCGAGGAGCAGCAGGGCCAACCCGCGGCCATATTGGTTGGCCGCAACGATCCAGCCCCCGCCAAGCGCCGCGAGCGAAGCGACAACCGCGAACATGAGTGCCATGCCGACCAGCATCGGCAAGCCGTTGGTCAGAAACCGCTGCCCTGCCCGGGCGAAAACAAAGGGTAGGACGGGGAGGATACAGGGGCTGATGATGGTCAGTGCGCCGCCGAGATAGGCGAGAAGAACGAGGAACATGCTGTTTGGCTGGCCTGAAAGCGAGGGGACGATTCGAGCGATATCCGTCGAAGCGCGCTATGCGGTTACATCACCACGGCAATTGTTTCCGCATTCTCCGGAGGGTTGTAACGGCGGCTGCGCTCGCCGCGAACTTGTATGGGACCGACGGAAGGACGTGGATGCGGTGGTTTGCGGGGGATCGGACGGGTAACGACCGGTCGACCAGCAACCGTTGCCCGGTTTGGGATCGACCACACAGGAGTATAGTATGAGCGACGGCGCCGACAATCTGCCCACCGGTTACATTCCGCCAAAGGTGTGGACCTGGGACAAGGCGAATGGCGGGCAGTTCGCCAATATCAACCGGCCAGCGTCGGGTGCGATGCAGGAGAAGGATCTGCCGATCGGCGAGCATCCATTGCAGCTTTATTCACTCGGTACGCCCAACGGGCAGAAGGTCACGATCATGCTCGAGGAGCTTCTCGAGCTTGGACATGCCGGCGCCGAATATGACGCGTGGCTGATCAAGATCGGTGACGGTGACCAGTTCGGCAGCGGGTTCGTCGACATCAACCCGAACTCCAAGATTCCTGCCTTGATGGACCACTCGACAACGCCGCCGACCAGGCTGTTCGAAAGCGGGTCGATCCTCTTCTACCTCGCCGAGAAGTTCCGAGCTCTGTTGCCGGTCGAGCATTTCAAGCGCGCCGAGACGATGAACTGGCTGATGTGGCAGATGGGCTCGGCGCCGTTCGTGGGAGGCGGCTTCGGCCATTTCTACGCCTATGCGCCGTTCAAAATCGAATATGCCATCAACCGCTACGCGATGGAGACGAAGCGTCAGCTTCACGTGCTCGACACCCTCCTGGCGACCCGCGAGTTCATTATCGGCGACGAATATACGATCGCCGACATTGCGATCTGGCCTTGGTACGGCGCGATCATGACGAGCGGCTATGGCGCGCAGGAATTTCTCAACGTCGTCGAATACAGCCACCTCGCGCGCTGGGTGGACTTGATTGCCAGTCGGCCGGCGGTGGCGCGAGGGCGGCGCGTCAATACCGTGTCGGGGCCCGAAGAAAAACAGGTACCGGAGCGGCATAGCGCGGCCGACTTCGAGGCGTGATGCCGGGGGCGCGAGACCGTCAGGATCGGGACGTCCTGTAACCAGGACTCCCGGTCACCCGAAGAAGAAATGGTCCGCGATTCAGGTTCGTGGAAACCAGAAATCGGCCGGACGAACGTCCGCCGAGCCACCTGCATTTGGGAGTATCAGATGACTGAGCCGTTCGTCCGTGAGGATGTTCGCGGGTTTCTCTCCTTCCTGGAAAGCCTTCCGGGACCCAAGCTCAACGAACTCGCGCCGGATGAAGCCCGCGTCCTCGCGCAAACCGTGTACGGCCAGGCCGAGGTCCCGGTAGGCGAGGTGGCGACGATCTCCGATCTCGTGATCGAAACGCCGGAGGGACACGCGCTCCAGGCGCGGCTCTTCGATGCGCGGTCCGATCGAGGCCCCTCCCCCGCCCTGCTCTTCTTTCATGGCGGCGGCTGGGTCGTGGGCGGGTTGGACGCCTATGCTCCGTTGTGCGCCGAAATCGCTCGGACGCTCATGCTTCCGGTGGTCTCGGTCGCCTACCGGGTGGCGCCGGAGCACCCGTGGCCTGCGGCGGCTGACGATGCGGAGGAGGCCGCGCGATGGCTTGCTGCCAATCCATCGGTGCTGGGCTCCGAAGTAACGGGACTGATTCTCGCAGGGGAAAGCGCGGGCGGGAATCTGGCGATCATCACCACGATCGCGCTCAGGGATCGCCCGGCCGAGCTGCCTGTCGTGGCACACTGGGCGATCTGTCCGGTCACCGATCTCGTGACGCCCTATGCCTCGGCATCCGAGTTCGGAGAGGGCTATTTTTTGACGTCCGACATGCTCGCCTGGTTCGCGACAAGCTATCGCCCCGACCCTAAGCATTGGCGGGCATCGCCCATCGTTGCGCCACTCGGAGCGTTACCTCCCGCTGTCGTCACGACGGCCAGCCTCGACCCAGTACGCGACCAGGGCCGGGCCTATGCCGGTGCCCTCGTTGAATCTGGCGTGCCGGTCGCCTTCCATGAGGCCAAGGGCAATATCCACGGCTTCACGTCCTTCCGCGCGGCCATACCCTCATCGCATGCCGATCTGGAGGTGGCGCTGGGCACGCTTGCGGCACTGCTCGCGAAGTAGATGGCGTTGCTGTCCGCGATCTGAGTTGGCGTCAGCGTTGACGTCTACAGGAATAGACGATACGTCTATTCCTGTAGACGGAGAGGCAGCGTGTCTGAGAGAATCACCGAGGCGGAGCAGGTCGTGCTCGAAATCCTGTGGGACGAGGCGCCCGCGACGGCCGCACGGATCACCGATCGTGCTTTCCCCAAGCGCCAGTGGAATGCACAGACGGTGAAGACCATCCTTGCACGCCTCGTCCAGAAGGGAGCGGTCGAGGCTGAAGCCGATGGGCGGCGGTTCCTCTATCGTCCGCTCATGGATCGGGCGGCGCTGGTCGAGACCGAGGCACAGCACCTGCTCGATCGCCTGTTTGACGGAAAGGCGGCTCCACTCGTTGCGCATCTCGTCAAGCGCGCCGACTTGAGCGCCAAGGACGCCGATGACATTGAACGACTGCTAGGGGCGCTGAAGCGGTGATCGACTGGTTCGCGGGGACACTCGCTGCCACCAGCACCCTTATGCTGCTGGTCCTGATGCTGCGGACTATCGTCCGCCGGCGGTTTGGCGCGCGTGTCGCCTATTGGCTTTGGTTGGTCCCCCTGGCCCGTATGGTGACGCCCGCATTGCCCGGCATCGTCAGCCCCGTGCATCCGGTTGTCGGGACCCTTCCGATGTGGACGGCGTCGGCTGTCGGGAGAGCCCAGATGGAGCCGTTGCTCCACACGACCTTTGCGACAGCCACGTCTGTCGTGGGCTGGAGCAGCGTCGCGCTTGCCCTGTGGGGCACCGGGGCAATCCTGTTCCTCCTGTGGCAGCTCGCCTGCTATCACCACTTCGTTGGTGTCGCACAGGCGGGTGCCTGTGAATTCACCCGGGCGCGCGGCATATCGGTGCTGCTGAGCACGACGGTACCCGGTGCCTGCTCTACGGGCATCTTGCGGCGGCGTATCTTCCTTCCGGCGGATCTCACCAGGACATTCTCCCGCGAGCAGCTGCGACTGGTTCTGGCACATGAGACGGCGCACCACGTCCGTGGGGATATCTGGGCCAATGCCGCCGCCATCATTCTTGTTGCGATCCACTGGTTCAATCCGCTGGCACATTTTGCTTATCGGGCATTCCGGGTCGATCAGGAGCTGGCCTGTGACGAGACCGTCCTTGCTCATGAGTCCGAGCAGGCCCTGCATCCCTACGGCTTGGCGCTCGTACAGGCCGCAACCAACGCGCCGCATTCGGCCGCCTGCCTCCTGGGGTCGGTGAACCAGGTCAAGACTCGGCTTGCGCAACTGAACCGGCCGATCGCCTCGGAGATGACCCGTGCGACCGGGATGTGCGGCACATTGATGGTGACGGTGGTGGGCGTCGTCTTCAGCGCATCGACCTACGCTGCCCTTCCGCGCATTGCCGCCAGTCCCGCCCGGATCGCCTTTGCTGACGCACCCGCGGACGCGATCCGCGTGGCAAGAACTGGCGCACGGCCGGCAGCGCCACATGCAGCATCGCGCATTGAGGTCGTGCCGCAGGCATCGGCGCCATCCGGATCGTCTGATCCGTCTCGTGACGCGGATGTCGCCGGGATGGTGGCATCGGCGCGCGAGACCCTCCGCGCGGCGTGCGGCATCCATAGCCGGATCGAGAGTATCGCCGCTCCCGGCGTCGACGTCGGACCGAGCTCGGGTCTCGCCTATCGCTGCCAATCGCCCGACACGATGCGCGCCGTGTCGCGTCAGCTTCAGGACGAGGGGTTGGCGAGGATCGCGGCCATGAATCTCGACCCTGCCGCGGCAGCGCAAGCTCGATCGACGCTGGCGGCCGGATTCGGCCGGATCGAACAGGACTTCGCACCGGACGGCACCGGCTGATTCTCTCCGGGCCATCGTGCGGCCCGGTCACCACCCCTTCCACGAAAGGTCATGAAATTGCGTCAGGCAATATTGCCCGTGCTCGCCCTGAGCGCGGCCACCGCTCTTCACGCCCAGAGTCTCCCTGGCAACAGCGCGCCCCAGCCCGTTGCCATCGCCAGCTCGATCCCAGCCGCTGCCGACACGCCGTTCGCCGGCGAGGTCCGGCTCAGCGTCGATGCGACCCAGATCGCGCGCGGGATCGTAACGGTGCGCGAGACCATTCCCGTCTCGCGGGCGGGTCCGCTTTATCTGCTCTATCCGAACTGGATCCCCGGCGATCATCGTCCGTCGGGTCCGATCGACCGGCTGGCCGGGCTGGATATCCGTGCGCGCGGCGAGAGCGTCGCCTGGCGGCGCGATACGATCGAGCCTACTGCGTTTCGGGTGGAGGTGCCCAAAGGCACAACCGAACTCTCGATCGACTTCCAGTTGCTGTCGGTGCCCGCCAGCGTGGTCGCGCCACAGATGCTGCGCTGGTCGTCACTTCTCGTCTATCCTGCGGGTTATTTCGTCAGAAACATTCCGGTGAGTGCATCGCTGCGCCTGCCCAGCGGGTGGTCGGGCGCCTCGGCTCTCTCAGCCCTGTCGATCGGGGAGAGCACAGACTTCGAGCGGGTCGGCCTCGACACGCTCGTCGATAGCCCCGTCCTCGCCGGAAAATATGTGAAGCGAGTCGAACTCGGCAGGAACCTTTCGCTCACCGCCGCAGGCGAAAAGGAAGAGAATCTTGCCATCTCGGCAGACCAGCTCCAGGGGTTGCGATCGCTGGTCGTGCAGGCCGATCGCCTGTTCGGCTCGCGCCACTTCGATCGTTATTCCTTCCTCGTGAGCGTTTCCTCGCGCGGTGGTGGCAGCGGTATCGAGCATCATCGCAGCTCGGAGAATTTCGAGAGTTCCTCGTTCTTCACGGCACCGATCGAAAATCCCGATGCGCAGACGATCCTGCCCCACGAATATGCGCATAGTTGGAACGGCAAGTTCCGGCGGCCCGCCGATCTCTGGACGCCCGATTACCGCACGCCGATGCGGGACGATCTGCTCTGGGTCTATGAGGGCCAGACCAGCTATTGGGAATCGGTGCTGACCGCGCGCTCCGGGCTCTTGCCGCACGAAATGATCCTGGGCCGCTTCGCGTCGCTCGCCGCCACCTATTCCGAGGGTCAGCCCGGCAGCCGGTGGCGATCCCTCCAGGACACGACAGGCACTCCGCTCATCTTCCGGGGGAACTCGCCATCGCCGAGCTGGCAGCGTGATTTCGATTTCTACACCGAAGCATCGCTCCTCTGGCTCGATATCGACCAGTTGATCCGTGAACATACGCAAGGCGCTCGTTCGCTGGATGATTTCGCGCGCGCCTTCTTCGGCGGCCGCGACGGGGATTGGGGGGAAGTGACCTATGATTTCGACGACGTCGTAACGACTCTGAACGCGATCGCGCCTTATGACTGGGCATCCTATCTGCGGCACCATCTCGATGCGACCGACGGCTCAGCACCGCTCGACTGGATCAAGCGCGGGGGATACCGCCTGATATGGCGCGACACGCCCAATCCCTATGATATGGCAGTCGGCAAGGCCGATGATGTCTCCGACTACAGTTTCTCAGTCGGCTTTGCGTTGAGCGGAAACAAGGTCACGACGGTCCTGTGGCAGGGGCCGGCGTTCAAAGCGGGCCTGCTGCCCCAGATGACGCTGGTATCGGTCGGAGGGCGGGGCTTCTCCAGGGAGGCGCTTGAGAGCGCTATCCGCACGGCGGCGCAGACCGGGAAATCGATCCCCGTTCGTGCCAAGGACGAAGACGGCGAGCACGATTTCTCGATCCGCTGGACCGGCGGCTTGCGATATCCGTGGCTGGAGCGAGCCTCGAGCGAGCCCGCGCCGCTCGACCGGACGCTGGCACCGCTGCCCGGCAAATAACCCTGCTTAAAGGCGGATGGCCGGTGGGTTGACCACCGGCCACACCGGTCAGTTGCGACCCGCCATGACGCCGCCATCGACGTCGTGGATCGCGCCAGTGGTCCAGCCTGCCTTGTCGGAGAGAAGGAAGGCGACGTGCTGCGCCACATCATCGGCACGGCCGACCCTGCCGATCGGGTGGAATGCGTCGAAACCGCCGGTTAGCGCACTTTCGATCTCGGCGGGGTCGATGAAGGCGCCATAGATCGGAGTCACCACAACGGCCGGCGCGACGGCATTTACCCGGATTTTGCTCTCGGCGAGTTCCATCGCGAGGTGCTGGGTGAAGGCGTGCAAACCCGCTTTGGCCATCGAATAGGCCGAGGATGGGGTCGCCTTGACCGCCTGCCGTGCCCACATCGATCCGATATTGACGATGGCCCCGCCACCGTTCGCAGCCATGTTGCGGGCAACAGCCTGGGTGACGAAGAAGGTCGCCCGATTGATGCCGGCATAGACATCATAGTCGCTGGGCTGATGCTCCAGGAACGGCTTGGGAAAGAAATAGCCAGCCGCGTTCACCAGCTTCGTGATCGGGCGCTGCTCTGCCGCGATATGGGCGATAAGGCGTTCGACCGCCTCACCTTCCTGAAGATCCGCGGCAAGGATCTCCGCTTTGCCGCCGGCCTGCTCGATCTCCTGCCGGGCCGTCGCCAGTTTGGCGGGGTCGCGCGCCACGAGCACGACCGTCAACCCCTCGGCGGCGAGGAGCTTGGCGGTGGCCAGGCCCATGCCGCTCGAACCGCCGACGATATACGCAATCTGCTCAATCTTGTGCTGTGCCATGATACTCGCTCCGTTGTCTATCTAACATTAGATAGACAACGCTTTGCCGTCTTGCCCGTTGAAGGTCAATCCTCTATCTAATGTTAGATAGAGGAAAACAGTTATGCGAGAAATGATATTGGACGCGACCGAACGGCGCGTCCGCCAGGCGGGCTATAACGGGTTCAGCTTTCGCGACATCGCCACCGACGTCGGAATCAAGAGCTCGAGCGTCCACTATCATTTTCCGGGCAAGGAGCTGCTCGTCGACGCGATTGCCGAGCGCTATGTGGAACGCACTCGCGTGTTTCTGGGCGACCCCGCCGGCATGGCTGCGGATGCCGCGGTCGGACGGGTGGCAGCGCTGTTCCTGAAGGCCAACGAGACCGACGGCCTCATGTGCCTGTGCGGCGTGTTGGGGGCGGAAAGCGCGGGCATCCCTCTCGTGCTACGTCCCCGGGTATCGTCGTTCTTCACCTTGCTTATCGACTGGCTTGCGAGCGCACTGGCAGGGACGGGAGCGAGCCTAACCCCCAACGAGGTTGTCGCCCAGCTCGAAGGTGGGATGATGGTGAGCCGAACGCTGGACGATCCGGCCTTATTGCGCGACCTCGCGGCGCGGCTCGTTGAGCGGGCCACGGCCTAACCGCCTCTTGGCCAGTCAGGCGCCGGCGACTGCGGTTGGATGCCGGTGAGGTCTCAGCAAAGGCGTAAGGCCGAGCATCAGCGCCGCGACACCCGCAAGCATCCAGAGCGGTGGCACGAAGCTACCGGTCGCGTCGCGCAGCGCGCCGACCGAGAAGGGCCCGCCAGCTGCGATCAGGTACCCGACCGTCAGGACGAAGGCGTTCCAGGCATTGGCCTCGTCGGGTCCGCGGGTGTTGTCGAGCGGAAGGGTCATGCCAAGGGTGAAGGCGCCGCCGAGACCGATCGCGAGGATCGGAACGGCAAGGAAGGGAAAGTGCGTGGGCGCAACGGCCAGGAGGGCGAAGCCGGCAAAGGCCAGGAGCCCCGACAGGGCGAGAAGGAACCGGCGGTCCTCGTTCCGGCTGAGCGTGCCGAAAACCGGGTTGGCGAGCGTGAACGCCACCGTAAAGCTCGCCAGGACGAGCCCGGAGCTGGTCGCGCCGAAACCGCTCTCGCGGAACAGGGGAGCGAGCCAGGTGATGCAGGCGTAGAACAGGAAATTCTGGCAGGCGAAGAACAACGCGACCAGCCACGCCGTCCGGTTGCCGACCGGCAGGGGGAAGCGCTGGGAGGACGCCTCCAGCCCACGATCCGATCGTTCCCGCCGCGCGATGTAGAGCCATGCCGAGAGCGCCACGACGCCGAGCACACTCCAGAGCCCGGAGGCGAGCCTCCAGCCGCCCGATGTCGCCGCGACCGGTCCTGTCAGCGCGGCCGAGAGGGTGCTGCCGACCGACAGGGCGGTCGCATAGATGCCCATCGCGACAGCGGCCCGGGTAGGGAAACGGGCCTTGATGAAGCCGGCGATCAGCGCACCGGCAATGGCGATCCCCGCGCCGACGCCTGCTGTGGTGACGAGAAGCAAGGCGGTCGAATTTGCAAAGGCCCGCCCGAGCGTGGCGACGAACAGCAGCCCCAGCGCGGCGAGAATGACCCGGTCGCGCCCCAATCGGCGCGCGAGCCACGGCGTCGGCAGCGCCAAAGCGCCCATCAACAGGTCCGGAATCGCGGTCAGAAGTGAGGCCACGGTGTGGGTGAGACCAAATTCCTCGCGGATGAGCGGCAGGATCGGGCCTGTCGAAACGATGCCCGGCCGAAGATCGATCGCGACCATGACGATGCAGACCATCGCGATGGGGAAACCGAGCCGAGGCGCCGAGGCACTGGATTGAACAGACGTGGACATCGCTCGCCGCCGTCTCACTTGGCGGCCGGCTTGCGGAAGCGGAGCGTCATCCGGTCGCTCTCGCCGATCGCGTCGTAACGCATGCGCTGCTCGGCAGTCAGCGCCGGGCGATTGGGAAGCACGCTCAGACGCCCCGGGGGGAGCGTCCAGACGCCGAACGGATAGTCCTTGGTATCGGCAGGGTTCGCGTTCAACTCCGAGGTCGCCTCAAGCTCGAAGCCCGCTTTGCGCACTGTCGCGACGACGACCGATGTGGGCACATAGCCGGTGAAAGGCTCGCCGGTTAGCTTGGGGTTGATCTGGGGTTCGGCGCGATGCTCCTCGATCGCGAGGATGCCGCCCGGCTTCAACGCCCGGTAGATGTCGCGGAGCACCTTGTCGGCATAACCGTCGTGGATCCAGTTGTGGATCTCGCGCTGGCTGAAGACGATGTCGACGCTGTTGAGCGGGAGCTTCAGCCCGTCGCCGCTGAATTCGGCATAGCGCACCGTCCCGTATCGCGCCGCATTGGGCGGCGTCACGCCCGGTTTCGCACCGGGAAGATTGGGATCGGAGAGATCGGCGCCCCAGGGGTTGGAGGGTACGGCGACGCCCGCGATATAGGTACCGCCGGTCTGGGCCAGGTATGGCGCGATGATCTCCGCATAATATCCGCCTTCAGGCTGGATATCGAGGACGGTCTGGCCGGGCCTCAGCCCCCAGAAGGTCAGGCTCTCTGCGGGATGACGGTATTTGTCGCGCGCCTTGTCTTTGGCGGTCCGGTCGGGCGAGGCGACGGTTGTGATCAGCACGGGATCGGAGGTCGTCGATTGGCCCGCGACAGTCGCGACCGGAACAAAAGCGAGGGCGCACGCGATCGGCATCAGCAGGGGAAGGAGGCGCATCGGAGATCCTTTCGAGGCATGGGCGTCGAAGGCGCTCTGCCCTGTCGCTCGTCCGGATCATCGAGCAGCGGCTATGAGATGATAATGTCGAAAATCGGCAATTCTTCGTTGCGGGGGTCGAAGGGCACTGACCGCCACGACCAGGGGATTCATTGTGGGAACAGCTCGACACGGGTCTCGGCGGTCCGACCGTAATAGACCACGCGGCGGCCGAGGAACGAGACCAGATAGCCTGCGCAGCCCGCCGACCTCACCTTCTCACTGAAACCCGGGTAGCTGTAGTCGGGGCCATTGGCCTGTGCCCAGCGAACGAGCGCTTCCACAGCGGCGCTGTCGAACGTCGCCGCGATCGATCCGGCAGCATGCGGCATGTCCAGTTCGACGTTGTCGCCGTCCGGCAGATAGTAGGTCTGACAGCCTCGCCGATAGTCCACCGAATAGCCTTCGAAACCCGCATCCATGAGCTGACGGACGATCTCTGGAAAACTCAGGCGCCCGTCATGCGCGGCGTTGAGGCAAGCCTTGGCAATGGCAATCCGTTCCACGTCCATGCGCGGTTCCTTTCTTCGGTGGAGATGAAGCAATGGTGGAAGGTCAGTCGACGGGCATGGCCGAAAGTCCGTGCTTCTCTATCAACAGGCGCAACAGGCTCCGCAGACCATCCTGCCCTTCGCCTGTCAGGACTGCGAAAAACGCCGCATCATTCTCGTCCGCAAGGCCGGCGAGCAGCGGAACTTTCTGCAGCCCCGCAGCCGACAATGAGAGCCTATGCGCGCGCTTGTCGTCTCGGTTGACGGCGCGTTCAATCAGGCCCTTTTCGAGCAATCGTTCGGCTAGCTTGCTGATTGCCCCCTTGGTCAGACTCATTTTCTGGGCAAGAGCTGAAGGCGCGGTTGCGTCGCCGTCATAGAGCGAGCGCAGCATCGTCCACTCGGCCACGGTCACGCCTTCACTCGCCACCTTGCGCGCGAATTCCTGCGATACGGCGTTCGATACCATGCGCAGCAGATAGCCCATATGGTCTGTGAGATCCGAGACGACGGGCATGACACACTCCGATTCGTTGACTAGGAAACTATAGTATAATGTTTCCTAGTCAACTTATCTGTTCATCCAGGCTGACGACGCCTCTCAAGGCCGGTCGCCTGAGCCCATTGTGGTGGCGTCCGCTTTCGAGAAAAGCAGCCATCCAGAACAGTTCTCCGCTAGGCTCATGGAGAAAGCCATCGGCACCGATCGGACGGAGCGGTTGTCCCGACTTCAATCTCCAATGCCGTGCGCCGATCTGGACACGGGCGCCGCGGTCCGTGGCGATAATCGAGCGATACCGATACTCGACGGCGGTGAATTCCGATCCGTCGTTACCCCACACTCGACAGCGCTGGAGTTCCTCGCATTCTGGCTCGGTGTCGTTCGTCCCCATCATCAGAACGGGCGTGTCGGCAGGAACTTGCCGTTCAGCGTGATGACCACCCGCTCTCCGCCCTCGGGATCCTCCTCGCGACCGACATTCATCCGGAAGTTGATCGCGCTCATGATCCCGTCGCCGAAGCGCTCGTGGATGAGGGCCTTGAGCGTCGTCCCGTAGACCTGCACGATCTCGTGAAAGCGATAGATGGTGGGGTCCGTCGGAGGTAAGGTCGACCGGCTACCACGCGTCGGGATTGCCTCGAGATCCGCCCCGTCCTGTGCGGGAAGGCCGAGTTTCTCGATGACGATGATCGCCGCATCCTTGGGAAGCGGGTGTTGGCCGAGCAGGGCGGCCGTCACAAACTCCGTGCTGATTCCGGTACCCTCGGCGATATCGTCCCAGCTCAGGCCCTTGTTCCGTTTGGCTTCCAACACACGCTCAGCAAGATTTGCGCGCGCTTCGGGCGAGATATGCGTGTGGTGCATTTTGGTCTCCCTCGGTCCGCTCAGGCGGCGAGATGGGTGTGCTCGAGCTGCGTTACGGTTTCGGCGGTGGTCCAGATGGCGTGGGCGAGGAAACGGAAGTTGATCAGCGCCGCGAGATAGCCGTCGCCCTCCGGCAGGCGCGGACCCGCCGTCGCGTCTCGCACCACGACAACCTCGAACCCCTGCTCTACAAGCTCCCGCAAGTGCGATTCGACGCAGAGATTGGCTGCCATGCCGGCGAGGATGATCTGGGAGACACCACGCTTGCGTAACTGGAGCGCGAGATCGTTGCTCTCCGGACCATAAACCTTGTGCGGCGAAGCGATGATGGTCTCGCCATCGAGGATATGATCCTTGAACGCAGGCAGGAAGTCGGCGCCGCTATTCTCGAAGCCATCGAGCGAAAGTGGTCCCTTGCGCCCGAACATCCCGATACCGTGCATGACCTTTTCGAGTGGGCCACCGAACGTCCAGGCGTGATCAGTCGGATAGTAGTAATGCGGCGAAATGGCGACGGTGATGCCCGCCGCCTTAGCGGCGTCAAACAGCTGCTGCAGGTGATCGACGGTGCCGTTCTCGGTGATGCTTTCGCCGAAATAGGGCCAGCTCACGCCCTCGGGGCTGAGGAAATCGATCTGAGGATCGACGACGACAAGAGCCGCCTTGCCGCGATCAAGCGTGAACCCGGTCGCCGGCAGCACAGGGTCGTTCGGGTCGGCGTAGAGCGGGTTGTTGGTGGCTGCGTCGTCGAGGGCCATGAGCGTCTCCTGTCTCGTTACTGGGTAGGCGCAGCTGTCGCGAGCTGCGGAAGAAAGACCGCCAGAAGCGCCTCGAACCGGACAAAGGCTGCTGCGTCACGCTCGACCTTGGCGCGCATCACCGCGCCTTCGAAGGCTTCGACCAGAATGGCGGCGAGCGATCGCGGCTCCAGTCCGGATTGCAGCGTCCCTGTCCTTCGAGCCTCCTCCAGACACGCAGCGAGGGCCTCTTCCCACTGGCGGAGCAGTTTGGCCGCACGCGCACGGATCGGATCGCTCGTGTTGCCCATTTCGAGCGCGAGATTGCCGATCAGGCATCCCGGTCCGAAGCCGGTGTCGGCGTGCATTTGGGAAAGCCCCTGGAAGAAAGCTCTCACGCGCTCTGCAGGGCAGCGGGTTTCATCGCCGAGCTTCACCAGATGGTCACGCTCGATTTCGTCCCAATAGGCATCGAGGATCGCGAGCCCGAACGCCTCCTTCGTAGCGAAATAGTTATAGAAGGAGCCCTTGGGCACGGAGGCCGCCGAGGCAATCTCCTGGACGCCGACGGCGTGGAAGCCGGCACGACGCACCAGATCCCCCCCGGTTTCAACGAGGCGTGCCTGGGTTGCTGGATTCGCTGGTCTTGGCATATTCAGATAGATGACCAGTCGGTTTATTATCGTCAATCAGATTCTCGAACGCTTTCGACCCTCGCCGCGGACGTCAAAAAATCGGATCGGCGCGTAACCCGGCCGCGTGATGCAACGAACTCCGGGTGTCGTCGTCCCCCGATCCCACCACGGCGACGATTGCCGTCGCATCGTGCCCGGTTTCTCCTGGACGCGGCACGATTTCGGCGGCCTGTAAAACGGTGCCGGGCGTCCCCTCCCCCTGCCGCCCGGCACCGTCCGTTGCGATATCTCAGGGGCAGAGTCATTTCTTCGCGAACCGCGATAATGAATTGCCCACAAGCCGGATTATCATCGAAACTGCATCATTTATTGTCGCGGCAGCCACCTGAACAAGATGGAAGCCCAGGCAATGAAGTCTATCCTTGGACGATCGCTGACCAGATCATCGACATGGTCCGCCCTCGCGTGCATCACGCTCCTCGGAACGCCGGCGGCGATCTCTGCGGCACCGACGCAGCGTGCCGAGGCGCCGGCCCATCGCACCCAGGAGGTAATGGATCGGCAGCTCGTCGCGGCACTCGTCTCGAGCGTGCGCACAAGCGCCGATCGTGCGCGCGACCGGGATCGTCACCCCTATGCGACGCTGCGCTTCTGGGGCCTGCGCCCGGGTCTCATAGTGATCGATCTACAGCCTGAGGGAGGCTACTGGACCCGCATCCTCGCCCCTTATCTTGCACAAACGCATGGGATTTATATCGCGGGCGTCCCCAATCCAGGCAATCTGGACGCTCGCGATCTGCTGGTAACAGGCGACGGGGAGGTTTCCGCCACCAAGGCAGGGCGCGCGCGGCTCGGCCCAATCCAGTACACCGCCTTTGGTCCGGCCTCACCGGCGCTCGGAGCGCCCGGACGCGCGGACCTGATCATTGCATCGCGCGAAGTCCACAACTGGATCAACGTCGGTTACGCCGACAAAGGGTTTGGCGATGCCTTCCGCGCCCTGAAGCCCGGCGGGATCCTCGCGATCGAGGAGCATCGCGCCGAGCCGCAGATCGATCCCGTTCTGACTGGCTATCCCTTTACCGGCTATGTGCCGACGCCCACCGTGATCGCGCTGGCGCGCAAGGTCGGCTTTGTTCTCGAGGCCACGTCCGAGATCAATGCCAACCCCAGGGACGTCAAGAGCTACCCTTTCGGCGTCTGGACGCTGCCCCCCTCGCAGCTGAGCAGCGGCCCTGGCTTCCCGTCGCTGACCGACGCTCAGCGTGCGCGGTTCAACGCCATCGGCGAGAGCGATCGGATGACGCTGCGCTTCCGCAAACCCTTCCATTCAACCTCCGGCGCCCGTCGGGCGCCGACCAATGCCATTCGCTGAAAGGATCCGTCATGTCCCGCCTCGCCGTCCCTCTCATATCCCTCGCGCTGATCGCTGGCTCGGCCCTGACGCAGCGTCCGGCAATCGCGCAAGCGCCCGTCGACCAAGCCGCGGACGGTGCGCTGATGAGCGCGCTGACATCGGATGTCCGGACCCAGGCCGACAAGGCACGCGACGGCGATCGCCACCCCTATGACACGCTGCGCTTCTGGGAATTGCGTCCCGGCATGACGGTGGTCGATCTGCAGCCCGAGGGCGGCTACTGGACTCGTATCCTTGCGCCCTATCTTGCACGGACCCGCGGCGTCTACATCGCCGGCGTGCCGGATCTCACCAACGATCGCTGGCACAATTTGCTGGTCGCGGGGAATGGCGGTGACGAGCCGAGCAAGGCCGAGTTCGCCCGGCTCGGGCCGATCCGCTACGTCGCCTTCGGCCCGCAATCCGGCGCGCTGGCGAAGCCCGGCACCGTCGATCTGGTGCTAGCATCGCGCGAGGTCCACCAGTGGCTTCACGAACGCTACGCCGACAAGGCGTTCGGCGACGCCTTCAGCGCGCTGAAGCCGGGCGGGATCCTCGCGATCGAAGAGCATCGTGCCGAGCCCCAGATCGATCCCGTCCTCACCGGCGATCCGTTCACCGGCTATGTCCCGACCAAGGTCGTGATCGCCGCGGCGATGAAGGCCGGCTTCGTGCTCGATGCCTCGTCCGAAATCAACGCCAACCCGAAGGACATCAAGACCTATGCGCTCGGCGTCTGGACGCTGAAGCCGACCCAGCTGAGCGATGTCCCCGGCCAACCAACCGTCAGCGCGGCCGACCGCGTCCGCTTCGACGCGATCGGCGAGAGCGACCGCATGACGCTGCGCTTCCGCAAGCCTCTTTCACCAACCACCGCCATCCGCCCCTGACCGTCACGGTTCGCCGGCGACCAACTCTGGAGACTTTCGATGATCACGATCACTCAAAGCCCGGCGTCGCCGCCGGCCAATCACACCGCTTCCGGCCGGACCTTCTTCGGTCATCCCATTGGACTTGGACCCCTTTCCTTAGCTGGGTCGTTCGAGCGGTTCGCTTATTATGGCATGCAGTCGCTGCTGGTGCTCTACATGACGCACTGGCTGCTGCAGCCCGAACATATCGGCCAAGTGTGGGGCCTTCGCGCTCTCGAACGTGCGCTCGGCAATGGCGACATGCACCAATCCCCGCAGAAGCTCGCTTCCTATATCTTCGGGCTCTATGCCGGTCTCGCCTATCTCACGCCGATCATTGGGGGCGCGATCGCTGATCGCTGGGTGGGCAAGACCCGCGCGGTGATCGCCGGCGCCGTCATGATGACGATGGGCCATATCTTCATGGCATTCGATCAGACGTTCCTGATCGCGCTGCTCTTCCTGCTGCTCGGGCTCGGCGCCTTTCGCAGCAATCACGCGGGGCAAATCGGTGCGCTCTACCCGGCCGGCGACGAACGCCGCGCCGACGGCTTCCAGCTCTATATGTTCGGCGTCCAGATCGCCGGCATCCTGGCGCCCCTGGTCTGCGGCAGTCTCGGCCAGAATGTCGCATGGCGGTGGGGTTTCACCGCCGCCGGGGTCGGCATGACCATCGGCCTCATCGTCTATGTGGCGGGACTCGGAACCATCCCGGTCAACTCGGCCGCGCGCGCTGGCAACCAACCGATCCAGCTCACCAGGCATGACGTCCGCAACATCGTCATCCTGATCCTGCTTCTGCCGGTGCTCACCCTGACCCAGCTCGGCAACCAGCAGACCTTCAACGCCTACCTGATCTGGGGCGAGGCAAATTACGACCTGATGCTGTTCGGACACGCACTGCCGATCACCTGGCTTCTGTCCTTCGGCGCGGTCGTCAGCACCGTGGTGATGGGTCTGTCGGTCGCATTCTGGCGTGCCTGGGCACGCAAGCGGCCGGAGCCCAGCGAACTCGCCAAGCTGACGATCGGCGCGACCTTCTCGGCGCTCGCACCCCTCGCGCTGGCGATCGCGACCCGCAATGCGGGAGGCCCCCATCACGTCGGTCTCGGCTGGGCACTCGCCTTCCATGTGCTCAACAATATCGGTTTCGCACATAGTCTGCCCGTCGCTCTTGCGCTCTATTCGCGTATGGCACCGCGCGGCACTTGCGGGACAATGATCGCGCTCTGCTACCTGCACCTGTTTGCCGCCAACCTGCTCGTGGGCTGGCTGGGCGGTATGTACGAGCCCGCCTCGGCCGTCTCGTTTTGGCTGTGGCATGCCGGGCTGATCGCGGCGGCCGCCATCGTGCTGTTCTTTGTCTGGCTGGTGCTGGGCGGCGAGTTCGCATCCACGCCGCAGAAACTCACCGAGCGGGCGACTGCCATTCGCTCCTCGTTCGAAGCGATCGCGGAGTAAGACACCCGACGAAGCGAGCCCGCCCCTCACATGACGGGCGGGCGAGGCGTCTTCACTGAAGTGCGTATCATTTGCTCCCTCGGATCGTTTGTTCGACGATGCGCTCGAGCCAATCTTCGTCCAGCGGCGCGGCTTGTATGAGGGTCCGGAAATAGAGCGCGCCGACGGCGCACGCGAGCAAAGCCTCGCGATCCGCGCCAGCGTCGATCTCGCCTCGCGCGACAGCACGATCCAGCAACGGACCGACCGCCGCCAAACGGTGGCTCCACAGATTGGAGCGGGCACTGCCCGCCTCCGCGCCGCTCTCGGCCGCGGCAATGATCGCAGCACGGCCCAAGGGACTTTCGAGAAACGCTGCCAGGCCTGAAAGCAGCGCGAGCAAGTCACCAGCCAACGAACCGGTATCGGGAACGGCGATGGCATTGCCCAATCGCTCAGCAAGCGCATCCGCGACCAGGGACGCACGATCCGGCCAGCGACGGTAGAGCGTCGCGCGCGCCACCCCTGCGCGCTCGGCCACCGCTTGAAATGTGCAGGCTGCCAGGCCGCCATCGACAAGAAGGCTAAGCGCCGCATCGAAGATCCGCCGACCAGTTTCAGCTGTTCGACCTCCGGGACGCCGTTCAGCACGACTTGACTCCATTTGCCTCATCTCACTAATGATACAAATGTCTTGTTAAGACGATTCCAAGAGGGGGGCAAGCGATGAAGGTCCATCACCTCAGTTGCGCCTGTATCCAGGGGCTATCGATTCGCGGGCGCCATCTTGCCTGCCATGTGCTGCTCGTCGAAACACCGCAGAGCGGGCTGGTGCTGGTCGATACGGGGCTCGGCAGCGCCGACTATGCGGATCTGCCGAGCCGACTGGGCGGTGAGTTCGTCCATCTCTATGCGAGGCCCAGGCGCGATCCGTCGCTCGCAGCGATCGAGCAGATCAAGGCACTCGGTTTCGCGCCTGAAGATGTTCGTCACATCGTCCTCACGCATATGGATCTCGACCATGTCGGCGGTCTCTCGGACTTTCCCCATGCCCGCATCCACCTTCATGCCGCCGAGCTTGACGCAGCCATGGCGCGGCGCGGTTTCAAGGCAAAGCGCCGCTACCGCCCATTGATGTGGGCCCACGGCCCCGATTTCCGCACCTATTCTGAGGAGGGCGAGCCGTGGTTCGGGTTCGAGGCGGTACGCGGGCTCGAAGGTCTCCCGCCCGAGCTTCTGCTCGTGCCGCTCTTTGGGCATACGCTCGGCCATTGCGGCGTCGCTGTGGATACGCCGGGGGGATGGCTCTTCCACGCCGGGGACGCCTATTTCGATCCGAACGAGGTGAACGGTCCCAAGCGGCGATGCGAGACCCAGGTGGCGCTGTTCCAGGCAATCGTCACCACGAACCGCAAGGCTCGGTTCCACAACCAGGCCCGATTGCGCGCCCTAAATGCCGCTCATCCCGAGATCCGTGTCTTCTGCGCGCACAATCCCTGGGAACTCGAGGCCGCACAAAGCAGCGGTCAGCCTAGCGTCTCGTGATGCGGCGACGAAGGTCAGCCAATGGCGCTGTCTCGTCGAAACGGGTAGCGCCCTGTCCGTCCATGCCGATCCCGAGCTGCCGGAATAGATCTGCGAGATCGGTATCGACGCGCTGCCCGGCGAACCGTGCATAGAGATCCTGCAAAGATCGTGTTCCTGCCGCTGCATCGCCAACCGACATGAGCTGCTCAGGCGACCAGTCGACGGTATTGCCACCGCTCTCGCGATTGATGCGCCGCAGGGCGTCGCGCAGGGAGAACTTACCCTTGCTGTCGCGATAGATCGCGATCTCGGCGAGCAGCCAGAAGGTGGCGCCACCCCAGTAGAGCCGGCCCCACGCATGGGTGCCATCCATTCCGGGATCATCGGTCCTGGGCGCGCCTTTGGGCATGCCGACGAGCGACTCCCGCCATACTTCTTCGACAGGCAATTGGCCGATCAGTGCCCGGGCGATCGGCTCGACATAGACGGCATTGCCTTCCTGAAGCCAGAGCGCGCGGCGCGGCAGGTCGGGAAGCGCTGTATGGACCATCTCATGGACCAACACCCAGTCGTTGTGGAAAGCCGGCGTGTCCGCGCCGGTGCCGACATGAATCCGGGTCGCGGACCCGGCATAGCCGAAGGTCGTCGCATGGCCGACGCGATCGCCGGGCTCGGCGATCACCAGCAAACCATAATCCTTGACGGGATAGCGCCCGAAATAGGCGCTCAGCGCAGCCGCAGCGGTGCGCACCCAGGATCTCACTCGATCGCGATCGACGCCGGGCGCGCCATCGGCGAATACGAGATTGATCGTGCCCGCACCGACATCGAGCTTCTCGCCCGGCTGCCGCCGCAGCGCCCCATACATCTCGTCCGGATCGTCATAGCTCGGCGCGGCGATCGCGCCGCTGAGCGATGCGACCCCGACTGCGGCAGCGCCGAGGCCCAGGACCAAGGCGCGCCGGTCGAGCCGCAGCATGATCAGCGCAGCGGCGTGGCGGCGAAACTGCGGAGCTGGGCGGGGTCGGTGATGCCGACGATGCGGCCGACCTCCTTGTTGCCCTTATAGGCGATGAGCGTGCTCTGCTTGGTGATGCCGAGCACCTTCTTCTCCGCCGTCTGGTTGTCATAGTCGAGCCGGAGGATGGTGAGGTTCTTGTAGGCCGGATCGGTCTGCAGCTTGTCGAGCGTCGGCGCCTGCGCGCGGCAGGTCGGGCACCAGGGCGCGAAGGCATCGACCAGCACCGGCTTGCCGGCAGCCTGAGCCGCCTTGAGGGCGCCGAGGCTGAACGGCTGAACCGGCTGCGCTTGCAGGGGAGCGGCGACAACTGCCAGCGCGACAATGGGGAGGAATCGAGCAAAGGACATGGATCTGCTTTCCGTCATGTGAAACCGTTACCCACGGGTTCGTCTCCGACGCCCACAAGGTTACGGGGAACACATCAGAATTGTCGCCCGCCGGCAGCACATCCCCTGTCCGAACACCTTGGTACGGCGATCGCCGCGCCCGTGCGGGTCAGGGAATGCGCTGGCAAGCGGGAGGTGGCACGCCCATCAGAGGCCGGCCATGGAACCCATCATCGTGCTCGCGACGGACACGACGCCGATCGCGAGCATGGCGATGAAGGCGACGCCCGAGCCGAGAAACGGGAGCGCGGCGGAAAGAACGGGGCGGTTGGATTGTGCGTACATGATCAGTCTCCAGTGTTTGAGTAGTGATGTCACTGGGTCCGCTCGGACTGGCCCCGCAGTTACAGTTTTACTTGCCGAGCCGAACGATACGGTGATTTAATTTGGGTTCGCCGAGACGACGTAACCTTTGGTTTCGCACGGTCGAATTGCCCTCGAATAAGGACCGGAGCCATCGGTGAGCCAGATAGAGAATTCGCGCCCCGAGGAGATGCCGCGCCGCGGTCTTGTTCTCTCCAGCTTTGCCGCCGGGAATTCCGGCCCCTGGCGGATCGAGAGCATCTCCGCTGTGGTTGGCGATGGTCTCCCCGAAGCCACTCACCTGAATATCCGGGAGGAAGATACCGCGATCGCGGACGATGCGAGTTGGGTCTTACGCGGGGTCACCAGCAACGGGCGCTACGTCCGGCGGGCCGAGCAGCAACGCTTGGTCGAACGACAGGAGGGGTTGGGCCGCACGCGCGCGACGCGAGCGGCGTTGATACCGATCCGTAAGACGCCCGCGTGGTGGGACCTCGCGCAGGACGAGCGACGGGCGATATTCGAGGAACGATCATCGCATATCGCGATCGGCATGGACTATCTGCCGGCGATCGCCCGGCGTCTCTTCCATTGCCGGGATCTGGGTGGACCCTTCGACTTCCTGACCTGGTTCGAATATGCGCCGGAGGACAGCGCCAGCTTCGAAAATCTGGTGGCGCGGCTGCGCGGCACGGCCGAATGGGCCTTTGTCGACCGTGAGGTGGATATCCGCCTCAGCCGGGCGTGAAGATGCATCTAACCCACGCCGCTCGGAGGTCAGACCTCGAATTTCAGGCCCGGGCGCTCCCTGGTGTCAACGTGGAGTTCGAAGATATCGGGACGCGAATAATGGCCGGCCGTATCGAGGTACAGCTTGCCCTCCGCGACAATGTCGGGATCGATCGAGGCGATAAGCGTCGACGCGACGCCCGGATCGGCACGAGCGATGAGGGAGGTATCGGGGGCTATGATGGCGCTTCCTCCCGACTTCAGCAGCTCATGGTCGGCTGGGATCACCTCCAGCATCGCCCGGGCTGACGGCTCATTGAGGCCGATGCTGTCGAAGCCGTCGAGCACGTCGGTTCTTGTCAGGACCGTGCCGGCGGCCGCAACGAAGCATTGTCCCTCGAAGGCATAGTGACGGCTGGCAAGCAGATGTAGCTCGGTGACCGCCGGCCACAGCGCATAATGCAGGATTTCGCCGTGATGATGCCGCGCGGCCCGCGCGAGTGGCATCCAATGCTCCCAGCAGATGAGCGCGCCGACCGGGCCGTGCGCGCTCGCCCAGGGCCGAAGCGTGCTCCCGTCGGCAGCCGCCCAGATCAGCCGCTCGTTATAGGTCGGCATGATCTTGCGGTGGACATCGCGCCATCCGTCCGCCGTCAGGCGGACAACGCTGTTATAAATGGAGGAGCCCCGCCGCTCCTGGATGCCCATGACGATTTCGACGGAAAGCTCCGCGGCGAGGTCGGCGAGGCGCGCAATCTCCGGGCCGTCCAGATGGGGGCAGTTCTGGAGCAGGATCCGGTAGAGGGCTTCGGCAGGCGGATGCCCCCAAAGTGCTGCGCCCGCGCTCTCGTCGAGCCAGACCGGATAGCCCGGCAGCCAGGTTTCCGGAAAGACGATCACGTGTCCGCCATCGGCTGCGGCGGCCCGGACAAGTCGCTCCGCCTTTTCGAGACTTGCTGCCAGGTTGAGAAAGACGGGCGGCTGTTGGATGATCGCAATCGTAAAGCTGCCCATCTGGCAAGCGCGCTCCCTGTCTTGCACATCAACCCGATCGGTCCGCAGACCGCAGATTGAGTGCGTCTCTCACCACCATATTTCGATCTGGTGGCCCGGATCGTTACATCGTGGATTTCGCCGTAACCGAATCCCGATCTGCTTCGAATAGGGAACAGACTCGCGGCGTGGAGGCCCGTCTGTCGAGCGTTCGACGGAGCATTTGATGAATACCGAATTGTTGATCGCGCAGCTCGCGGAGGATTTGCATCCCGTTCCGCCCGGAGCATCACGCGCACATTTGAGAAACGGGCTGATTGCCGGCGCGGCCATCGCTGCTGCCGGTGTGGTCTTCTGGCCATCGCTCGGCGTCCGGCACGATCTGGGTGCTGCCATGACGACCGGCATCTTCTGGATCAAGCTGCTCTACACGGGCTCGCTGGCCTATCTGGGCTTTCAGGCGCTCGATCGCCTGAGCCGACCCGGTTCCAGGCCGGTGGATTGGACGCGGCTCCTCGCGGTGCCACTGGTGGCGTTGGCGGCAGCGACCCTGCTTCGCTTGGGCGTTTCGCCCGCGGACAGCGGGGACGCGTTCTGGATGGGGTCGAGCTGGGCGCAGTGCCCGCTCTATGTCGCAGGGCTGTCGATCCCCGTCTTCTTCGGCCTGCTCTGGGGCATATCGCGGCTCGCGCCGACCCAGCTCACCGCTGCCGGCGCCGCGGCGGGACTCGTGGCAGGCGGCACGGGTGCGACGGTCTATGCGCTGCACTGCACGGAGAGTTCGCCCGGCTTCGTTCTCCTCTGGTACACGCTCGGGCTCGCGGCAGCGTCCCTGATCGGTGCCGCTGTCGGCCCGAAGCTGCTGCGGTGGTGAACGATCGGGGGCGCTCCAGGCGAGCGCCCCCGATTGCTGTATTCAAATCCAAGGAAGGGAGCTGCTCATGGGGAAGGTTTTCGCGCGAACAATGCTCGCAGGGTTCATGGCGACGGCGGTCCTTACCGGTCCGGCTTTGCGTGCAGCCGACCCTGCCGGGCAGACGGCAGCTGACCCGGCCCTTCAGGCGGCGATCGGTGCGAAACTGCGCCCGGCGGCCGATACCGTGCGCGACCGTTTCCGCCACCCCTACGAGACGCTGCAGTTCTGGGGCATCAAGCCGGGGGTGACGGTCGTCGATCTCCAGCCCGAGGGCGGATACTGGACCGAGATCCTCGCCCCCTATCTGGCGAAGACGGGCGGCATCTATATAGCCGGCGTGGCCGATCTCGACGATCCCAAGGTGCCGGGCGGCCTCAAGGTCGATCGCCAGCGCTTCGAGACGAAGCACGCCGATGCCGCAACATACGGCCAGATCCGTTACGCCGCCTTTGGCGCGATCTCGGGGCCGCTTGCGCCGCCGAACTCGGTCGACGTCGTGATCTCGGCCCGGGAGATCCACAACTGGATCCATCTCGGCTTCAACGACAAGGCGATGAAGGATATTTTCACCGCGCTGAAGCCCGGCGGGTTTTTCGCCGTCGAGGAACATCGCGCCGAGCCGAAGGAGGCGACGCTGACGGGCCCCGGCCAGTTCACGGGCTATGTCGCGACCCAGACCATCATCGATGCCGCGACCAAGGCAGGCTTCGTCCTCGACGCCTCGTCCGAGATCAACGCCAATCCCAAGGACACCAAGGACTATCCCTTCGGCGTCTGGACCTTGCCGCCGGCGCGACTGAGCGCGGGGCCGGGTCATCCGTTCCTGACCGACAAGGAGCGCGCGCGCTACGATGCGATCGGCGAGAGCGACCGGATGACGCTGCGGTTCCGCAAGCCTGCGTAAGCCAAGAGATTTTTCCGGGGCCTGTAACCCGATAATACGGCCAGGCGAACATCGTCGTGTGCCGGGCCGGACCACTCCCCCCATCGGCCGCGCCCGGCACGCCCCAAGGAGCCTATCCGTGTCGAATGAGACCATCACACCATTTCAGGGCTTCGGGCTGGGCCTGCGCATCCCGCATTTCCAGAATTTCCTGAACGAGGCGGTGCCGGTCGATTTCCTCGAGATCATCTCCGAGAACTTCATGGTCGCCGGCGGGCGTCCGCTCTACGTGCTCGATCAGGTGCGCGAACGCTGGCCGATTGCGATGCACGGCGTGTCGATGTCGATCGGTTCCGCCGACGGTGTCCGGGCCGATTATCTCGAGCGCCTGAAGGCACTGGCCGACCGTGTGAACCCGCTCTGGGTTTCGGACCATCTGAGCTGGTCGCGCATCGAGCATGTCAACTCGCACGACCTGCTGCCGCTTCCCTTCACCGAGGAAGCCCTCGATGCGGTCTGCGCGAATATCCTGCACGTGCAGGACGTGCTGGAGCGGCCGCTGGTGCTTGAGAACCCCTCGACCTACCTGACCTTCGCCGACGATCAGATGACCGAATGGGCGTTCATCACCGAGATGACCCGGCGCACCGGCTGCCACCTACTGCTCGACGTGAACAACATCTATGTCAGCGGCACCAACAACGGCTTCGATCCTTACGAGTATCTCGCCGGCGTCCCGGCCGACCGGGTCCGCCAGATTCATCTCGCCGGCCACAGCCAGGGCCGCCACCGGCTGATCGACACCCATGACCAGCCGGTGCCAGATCCGGTCTGGGATCTGTTCGCGCGCATCTATCCGCGCCTCGGTCCGGTCGCCGCGATGATCGAGCGCGACGACAAGATTCCGCCGCTGGAAGATCTGCTGGCCGAACTCGCCACTGCACGCGCGATCGCCGCCCAGGTCGCGGAGGCGGCATGAACCTGCGCGATCTCCAGCGGGGCTTTATCGGTTACCTGCTCGAAGAGCCGAGCGAGATTCCGGTTGCCGTCAATGGCGATGCGGGGCCGGGCCTCGCCGTCTACCACAACGCCTATAGCGCGCAGCTCGTCGACAGCCTCAAGGACAGCTACGAGCGCCTCTGGGCCTGGCTCGGCGACGACGGCTTCGAGCAGGCCGCGCGCCACCACATTGCGCAGCACCCGCCGCACAGCTGGACGCTGGGCGACTATGGAAAGGATTTTGCCGACACGATCGAGGCCCTTTATCCAGAGGATCCCGAGGTGGCGGAGATAGCAGCGCTCGACTGGGCGCTGCGTCGAGCCTTCGACGGGCCGAACGCCGACGCCTTCGATCCCCAGCGGCTCGCCGAGGTGGACTGGGACGATGCGGTCATCGAATTCGTGCCGACGCTCGACCTCTTGCCCGTCAGGACCAATTGTGGCGCCATCTGGAACGCTATCGCGGCGGGCGAGGATGTGCCCGGTGCCGAGATGCTGCCCGAGCCGGGCTGGATCCGCGTGTGGCGCGTCGATCTGCAGCCGCACTTCGCCACTATCGAGCAGACCGAGATGGGCGCGATCCAGCTCGCTGTGTCGGGGTTGAGCTTCGCGCGACTGTGCGACCGCCTCTCCGAAGAGAATGGCCTGGAGAATGCGGTCGAGGCCGCTGGAGGCTATCTTGGCTCCTGGCTCCAGGACGGGCTGATCGCCGACATTCGATAAAGTGATCCGGGGTGCGCAATCGCCCCGCTACAGAGGAGGCCAAGCGTGATCCGTTTCTATTTCCACCCCACTCCCAACCCCGCCAAGGTCGCGCTGCTGCTCGAGGAAGCCGGCATCGACTATGAATTGGTCCCGGTGGACACGAGCAAGGGCGAGCAGCATCTCGCCGCCTTCCGCGCGATCAATCCCAACGGCAAGGTTCCGGCGATCGTCGACACCGACGGAACGGGCGGCAAGGAAGTCCGCGTCTTCGATTCGAACGCGATCTTGCTCTACCTCGCCGAGAAGAGCGGGCAGTTCCTTGGCGATCCGCAAGACCGGGGCGAACTCCTCTCCTGGCTGTTCTTCATCTCCTCGGGCCTCGGGCCCTTCTCGGGTCAGGCCGTCCATTTCCAGCGCGCGGCGCCGTCGGGCCTCGATTATGCCGTGAACCGCTATCGGCGCGAGGCGGAGCGCCATTACGAGGTGCTGGACGAGCATCTTTCTGGCCGCCATTTCATCGTCGGCGAGAGCTACACGATCGCGGACATGGCCGCCTGGGGATGGATCGAACGAGCGAGGTTCGTGCTGCCGGGATCGGACGATCCGCTGGCGCCTTACCAAAATATCAAGGCGTGGTTCGAGGGCATTGACGCCCGACCGGCTGCGCAGCGTGCGCGCAAGGTGGGCGAAAACCACCCCTTCAAGAAGATCAACGATGACGAAACGAAGCGTGCGCTCTTCCCGTCCAATTACCCGAAGGAAGCGTGAGACGATGGAGATCGAAGGCAAGCGCGTTCTGATAACAGGCGGGTCGAGCGGTATCGGTCTCGCCACTGCGCACGCGCTCGCCGCGCAGGGTGCCCGGTTGGTGGTGACCGGGCGCCGCCGGAATGCCGTCGACGCAGCGGTGGCGTCGCTGCGCGCGGCGGGCGCCGACGCGAGCGGCGTTGCCGCGGATGTCTCGACCGAGGAGGGCCGCACCGCGACCCTCCTCGGCGCGACGCGGGCGCTGGGCGGGCTCGACATCCTGATCAACAATGCCGGCGCCGTCCGCGCCGGCCGTCTTACCGACATTCGCGAGGACGAGATCCGCACCATGATCGAGGTCGATCTGGTGGCGCCGATCCTGCTCACGCGGGCGGCTCTTCCGGCCCTCAGGGAAGGGGATGGCGGCCTGGTGGTGAATGTCACCTCGGCGATCGCGCTCATCGCCATGCCCTTCTACGCGACATACGCGGCGGTGAAGGCGGGGCTCTCAAGCTTCGGCGAGTCGCTCCGGCGCGAACTCAACGGCGAGGGCGTCCGCGTGCTGACCGTCTATCCGAGCGGCACCGATACGCCGATGATGGCGACCAGCCGCGCGGGCGCCGATGTCGGCTTCTCGCTGGAGCCCGCAGAGAACGTAGCCGACGCCATCGTCGCGGGCATTGCCACCGGCGCGATTCAGGTGATCCGCGGCGGACCGGACCGGCAGGCACTCATCGATCTCAACCGAACCGATCCGCTGGCCGTCGATGCGCGCTTCCTGTCGATCAAGTCGTCATTCGAGGAGGGCGTGAAGACTCACTCCGCGCTGTAGCGCCCGGGCGATAGCCCGTCCGGTCTCAGTCGATGCCCTTCGCGAAATGCAGCTTGGCGGTGTCGAGGAAGGTGCGCACGTTGGGCGAGCTTCGGCGGCTGCCCTGGAAGACCAGGTTCACAGGCACCGGCGGCGGCTCGAGATCGACGAGCACCGGTTTCAGCCGGCCGGCGGCGATGTCCTCGGCGACCTGGTAGGACAACGTCCGGACGATGCCGAGGCCGGCGCGTGCCGCCGCGATCGCCGCGTCGGCGCTGTTGACCGTGAGCCGCGGCGCGATCCGGATCGCGGGCTTGCCAGTCGCACCGAAGCGCCACTCGCTGTTGGCGCCGGCGAGCTGGTCGAACGAGATCAGGACATGCTCGTGAAGCTCGGTCGCCGATCTGGGCTCGCCATGCTTTGCGAGATAGTCCGGGCTTGCGGTAAGGACGCGGCGGACCTCGGCCACACGCAAGGCGTGGAGGGCGCTGTCCGACAGGTCGGCGATGCGCACGGCAACGTCGATCCCTTCCTCGGCAAGTCGCACCACGCGGTCGATCAGCATCAGCCGGACGTCGAGCGCGGGGAAGCGGGCGAGCAGCTGTGTGACCACCGGAAGGATGTGGAGGCGTCCGAACACGACGGGCGCCGTTACGACCAGGGTACCGCGCGGTTCACTGGTCCGGCCGCGCAGCATTTCCGCAGCATCGTCGAGGTCAGCGAGAGCCGCGCGACACCGCTCCAGATAAGCGGCCCCCTCCTCGGTCAAACGAACCGATCGCGTCGTTCGCATGAACAGCGTTACACCCAACGCCGCTTCGAGCGATGAGACCGCCCGCGTGGCGGCGGTGCCGGAGACGTTGAGCGACCGCGCAGCCTCAGTAAAACTGCCTTTGTCGGCGACGGCGATAAAGGTTCGCAAGCTGTCGAGACGGTCCACGCTACTCTTTCTCCTGCCGCAAGAAAGGCCGGTTGATTTCGGTTGATTATCACGCTTCCGAGATCGTGCAATCGCCAACCAGCAGGTGTGCCGCGCACAAGCCGCGCGAAATCCCTATTGCCGAATGCATCATAGTGCATATACAGCCTGCATATACAGCAAAATGTCTCCGCTACTCAGATGGTGGCCGGGCAATTTCCGGGGGGCAGCATATCGTGACGGCGGATATGGCGGGGGAACTAAGCGGCGTTGGTGGCGTCGCTTTCCACGACTGCTTGTGTCTGAAGCTCCGGATGAGCGCTCGGCAGGTTACGGCGATCTATGATGAGCAACTGGCCCCGGTCGGTATCCGGATCACGCAATTCGGTGTCCTGGCCCATCTCTCGGAGCAAGGCGCGGTGATGGCTGTTGTGGACCTCGCCGCGGCTCTGCGAATGGACCCGACCACTCTCAGCCGCAACCTGAAGCCTCTAGAGCGCAAGGGGCTTCTCAGCATTGGCCCGGCGCCCCATCACGGCCGGGCCAAAGCAATTACCCTTTCGAGTGCCGGCGCCGATCTTTTGCAGAGAGCCGCTCCGCTTTGGAAAATGGCGCATGACCGAGTGTCGGTTCTCCTTGGACAAAGAACAACCGTCACTCTCGCCAAGGGTCTTGATCTGAGTCTCGAAAAGTTTGGCGATACTCGAGCGACCGGAGCAAGTGCCGATGGATGATCCTGCAAAGCCGATCCTAGTTGTAGGCGCCACGGGGCGGCATGGTGGCACCGGTCGTATCGTGGCGGATACGCTTCTCGATGCGGGGCAGCCGATCCGGATCTTGACCCGCAGCATCGATGATCGCGTCGCCGCCCTGCGCGCGCGAGGCGCCATCGTGTTTCAGGCGGACCTTCACGACCGGCTGTCGCTGCTTCCGGCGCTGGAGAGCGTCGATACGGCCTACTTCACCTATCCGATCGCCAGCGGGGTCATCGACGCTGCTGCGAATTTCGCGGGCGCGGCGCGCGAGACTGGGCTCAAGCGGCTCGTGACCATGTCGATGGGGCCAGCCCATCCGAAGAGCCCGAGCCATTTGGGGAGGGCCCAATGGCTAGCCGAGCAGATGTTCGAATGGGCCGGCTTCGACTGCCTTCACGTGAGGATCGCCGCAGCATTCCTCGAGAACATCGAGATGCTGCATGGGCGGGAGATCCGTGAGGAAGGAGTAATCCGGAACGCCTTTCCCGACGTCAAGGTGAGCTGGATCCTCGGAGAGGATGCTGCGCGGGTTGCTGCGGCGGCTCTGCTAACGCCCGAGAGGTTGCCCGCAGGGCCTGCCGTCTATCCCGGCAGTCCCCACCAATATACGCAATCCGAGATCGCCGGGATCATCGGTGGTGTCCTCGGCAAGCCCGTCCGGTTTGAGGCGATCCCGGTCGATAGGTGGCGCGCTCGGATTATTGAGCTCGCAACGGGCGATGACAGGCTAAACGCTGACATGGCGGCTCATATCTCGGCAGTTGCCGGCGCGCTTCACGTAATGCCGGCGCTGCCGCCGAACAATATGATCGAGGAGATCACCGGCAAAGCGCCCCAGGGCCTTCTCGAGGCGCTCGAGACCGGGCGATTTGTCCTGGATCGCCCTCAATTGACGGCAACGTAGCGGCCACCCATTTCGACGTCTGGCGCAAGAATGATCTGCGGACGACAGCAATTATCATCGGAGGCTCTTTCGAACAGGTTGCGGGTGCACACCGACGGAGTCTCCGAGCCATGACCGATGCCGAAAGCCGCCCGCCCCTTCCGCCCTTCACCCGCGAAACCGCGATCATCAAGGTCCGGGCAGCGGAGGACGCCTGGAACAGCCGGGATCCGGAACGGGTGGCTCTGGCCTATACACCCGACAGCATCTGGCGGAACCGCGACCTATTCCCCCGCGGCCGCGACGAGATCCGGACCTTCCTCGCGGGGAAGTGGGAGCGCGAGCTCGATTATCGCCTCATCAAGGAGCTCTGGGCCTATGAGGGGAACCGGATTGCGGTGCGCTTCGCCTACGAATGGCACGATCGCGAAGGTCAGTGGTACCGGAGCTACGGCAACGAGAACTGGGAATTCGCCGAAAACGGGCTGATGCAACGCCGTTTCGCCAGCATTAACGACCTGCGCTTGTCGAGCGAGGCAGACCGGCTTTATCATTGGCCGCTCGGCCGGAGGCCCGACGATCATCCTTCCCTGAGCGATCTTGGACTGTAGGGGCGTTTCGGGGCGAGCAAACGGGCCCTATCCGGCCTGCTGAGACTCCAGCTCTACGCTGTTGTCACCCGCGACACTTTACCAAGAGCTTCGGGGTAAAGTGTCACAGGCGACAGCGCTAGTTGCTCCTCAATTGTATCTGAGCCCATTCCAGCCGCTCATGCTCATAAACGGCCTGGGTCGGGACGAAGGCATGATCGTCGAAACAGCCGATGGCGACCCCGACCCAGGCGGGGCGGAACTTCGGATACCAAAACAGCGTGGAGGCGCAGCTGGGACAGAAATGGAAATCGACCGGAAGTCCACTGTCTCCCAACCTGGTAAACATTTCGGACGGTCCGCGGGGTCGGGCATTTTCGCGGTCAAAGAAAACAGCTACGCTGAACGCGCTGCCGGTTCTTTTCTGACATGACCTGCAGTGGCAAGCCGATATTTTGATCGGCTCACCGATCGTTGCCATGGACAATGCGCCGCAGCAACAAGTCGCCATCCTTTCCAAGGCAGGCCTCCTCAACAGTCGCTGTAGGCGGACACCGTGATAACCACCCCGCCGACCAATGTCTGCAACTCGGGCAGCTACGGAAGGAAGGGCGGTCGGGTATCAAGCAACAGCTGGTCCATCGGCCCTCTCAATGTAGCGCAGGTGCCCCACCGCCTCGACCGCGGTCGCGACGGTCGGCCGGGCGGACCCCGGAATGCGAATCGTATCGTACCCCGCCCTGGCCGTCATCGCGTCGCGAACCCGGTCCTTCACGGAGTCGTGGGAGCGGTCGTCAAGCTCGACAAGAGCCACCACCTTCCCCACCGTCGGATCGACGATCACGAAGTCGACGATCTTCTGCGAGAAGGCATTGCGGTCGGCCGGGTCGAACTTCCCCCCGGGCCGGCGTGGTGCCGCGAGCAGCGCGCCCATCGCTACCTGCGCATGAATGCGGTACATGGGCAATACATGTTCCAGCGCCGCCAGCATCGCCTGCTCGCGCCTTGTCATGAACTCCTTTGCGATCGGCGCCGGTGGGCCGGCGACACCCTTCAGGAGCGCGAACAACGTCACGAGACAGGCGATGAAGATGATGGGTCCGAACGATAGCCGGCCAAGCTGATCGGCGAGTTGTGACATCTGGTTCTCCTCCCAGGGCTGGCGCGCCGATCGATCAGAACCAGCCGTCCTGGCGGCCCTCGTTGCTATCGCGCAGGCGCCGCCCGTCGACCGCCGAGCGCCGGATCTCCAACTCGACCTGGTCACCCTTCCGCCTGGTCCGGAAATCCGCCTCACTGAGCCCGTTGCGGCGCGCATAGTCTTCAGCCGCCTTCTCGCTGCCGAACTTGCCGCCTTCATCAAAGTCCCATGCCATGGTCGGTCTCCTTCAATGGACGCCGGCACCGCGCCGGCGCGTCGCTTACAGATCGAGGCCCAGGCTCCGCTCGGGCAGCGGCGGGAGCAGATCGGGCCCCTGCCCTTTGCCATCCGGCTTGAGATCCTGCGGCGTCTTGAGGTCGTCGCCCTTGGCCGATGCGGCGGGCGCGAGCGGGCCATCCGGGATGGGTGGCAGGTCCGCCAGAATGTCGGGCTGATCGGCGAGGTTGATGCCGTCGATCGGTCCAGGATCGAACTTCACCGGCTTGGCCCCACCTTTCCTGCCGTCGATGTCGAGCCGACCGACTGTTTCGAGCGCGGAGGTCTTGTTGCCCGGGTTCATGTCGAGCTGGCGTTCGAGCTTTTCCTTGTCGTCCACGACCATGGTGAGCTCGTCGCGAACGCGGGTGACACCGACGTTGAACAGCCGTTGGTTGGACAGGTTGCGCTCGTGGCTATCCATGACCGTGATCGCCTTGTCGGTCGTGATGCCCTGCGCCATGTGCATGTTGAGCGCGTAGGCAAGATCGAGCCGCGACAGCATTGGATCGCCGGGACTGAGCGTCAGGATTTCCTTGCTCGCGGTCTCGACGGTCACCCCATTTGCGTCGGCCGACAGCACACGCGCGAGCGCCGCATTGTGGAGATCGCGCGGCTTGTCGTTCGCGGTCCAGCGGATCCGGTCGCCTTCGCGGACGAGGAGATCCTTCTTCTCGGTGAGTTCGAGCCGGTCGCGCTTCTCGGTCGGCGAGAGCTTCTGCGGATCGAACCGGATCTTGCGGCGGCCGTCACTGAGCTCGACCTTGCCGCTCGGGAGAATCCTGGTGACGTCGTAGCGGCCCTGACCCAACCCGACATCCTGCGCGCCGCCGCGGCCGACATCGAGGGTCATCCCCTGCCGATATGACGAGGGGTATCGCAATTCTTCGCGCGTGAGATTGACGCGCTCAAAGACCGTGAGATGGACGCCCTCCCCTCGCACCGTGCCTTCAGCGGCAAGGCCGTCCTGGATGCGCTGGTTGATGATCGCGCGGGAAGCGCGGCCGGACGCGAACATGGCCGTCGCCTCGCGATCCTCGGCCGACAGCGCGAGCCACATCTCAGCAGCGGTGTCGGGCGCGCTGGCGCTCTCATGGACATTGTCGCCCAGAACCTTCATCGCCTCGCCCGCTTTGCCGACATTGGCGAGTGCTGCGACCGTGCGCAGTGTGTCGGTGCGCTGGCGAATATTCTCGTCCATCCGCGCCATCGTGCCGCCGGCAGCCTGGATCATCGCGAAGGATTTGCCGGCGTCGATCGAGGAGAGCTGCTGGCGATCACCGACCAGGATGAGCTTGTCGATCCCCAGCGCTTCCGTGACCCGGTGGAGCCGCAGCATGTCCTCGCTCGAAACCATCGAGGTCTCGTCGACCACCAGCATGGCGCCGCCGAGACGGGCACGCGCGTCCTCGAACCGGGGCGTGTCGCGTTCGGTCACGAACCGCTCATTCGCGAGTACGAAAGACGCGATCGTCTGGCTTCTGATCCCGGCCCCTTCGGCCAGGTCCGCGACCATCTTGTTCTGGAAAGCGAGCCCCAGAATCTCCCGACCCTCGGCTTCCGTGACGCGCGCGACGGCCTGCAGCATCGTCGACTTGCCGGCGCCGGCGACGCCCTGGATCGTGACGGTCCGATCCTCGGACGAGAGGATTAGCGTGGCCGCGGCCAATTGCCCCGCATTGAGCGGACGATCGGCCGCGGCCTGCAGGCGCGCCGGCGCGTCGCTCGCGGCGATCATGGGCGCCGACTTCCCCTCCCCCGCCTCGACAGCCTTGAGAATGGATTCCTCGGTGCGCAATGCCTCCTGGGTTGTCACCATCTGGACACCCTTGTCGCCGACATGGGCGACGCCGGGGATGAGTTGCCGGTTATCGAGGAGCTGGCCGATGCGGTGCTCGATCGCATCGATCGTGACACCCTTCAGCCCGAGATCGAGCGCGGTCTTCGAGACCTGGTGAACAGGGAACGCCGCCTCCCGCTCGGAGAGGATGCGAATGGCTGATGCGACCGCAAGTTGGGCGCGCGCGGTGGTCGGCGATTGAGTGGCGCGAGCAAGGCCTGAATCGACCAGCGGATCGTGCGGACGCAGGAACCCGCCGATCACCTCGCGCGCGCTGGCAATTGCCTCGCCGACCGCTCGGAATCCGCGTTCCAGCCGACTATCGCCAAGAGCCTGATTGGACCGCGCCTCGGCCGCTGCCAGCAGGCCCTTGCCGTCAAAGCCGAGCGCTGCCGCCTTGTCGATCCATCCCTGAACGAGGCCGTCGCGGTCCTCGACATTGAGCTTGGGATCTCGGGTCGTGGTGGTGACCGCGTCGCGCCCCTTCGCGGAGATGATGCCGAGTTCGGCGGCCTTTTCGAGAATGGCTTCGCGGCGCTGGCTGAAGGCATCGATGACAGCCTTGGGCACGCCCGATATCTCGAACGTGCCGTGCTTGCCCTTGAGCTCGACATTGTAGCCGAGCTTCTCGAGGCCCGCGCGCAGATAGGCATGGTAGATCGCGCCGATCGTCGCATTGTTCGCCCAGATCTTGTCGGCATGGAGCGCCTGCCACTTGCCATCGGGCATCCGGGTCAGGTTGGCGACGACGGCGTGAATATGCGCCTGCGGATCGAGTGCGCGGCTGGTATCGTGCTGGAACAGCGCATAGACAAGGTTGCCGGTCTGGACCGGCACCTTTCGGCCCTCGACATCCTTGCGCCCTTCCGCGAGATTCTTCTCGACCCAGGCCATCGTTTTCTGGACGGCGGCCATGTTCGCGGCGAGCACGCGCTTGTCGCCGGCGACATAGGCCATGACCGACACCGACTTGGGCGCGGAGAAGGTCAGGTCCAGGCCCGCCCGGCGGTTCTCGACGTGCGCGACGCCCTCGCCCGACGGCAGCACGCCATTCAGGATTTGCTCGAACGCATCCTTGGTGACGCTGCCCTCAAGCCCGAGGGCCTCGGCGCCGCTGCCCGCCCAGCCGTCGACCTCCGAAGACCCCTCGGCGGTATAGTAATTGTCCTTGAAATCGTCCTTCGCGAAATAGTTCGCGGCGCCGGATGCGGAACGGACCGAGGCGATCGAGTGCATGGTCTAGATCCCCATGTCGAGATCGTGATTGTCCCGCCCCGTCGCGAACCCCTCGCGCAGCTCGATAAGCGTCTGATCCTCGACCTGGGCGCCGCGCGGCTGACTGTCACTGCCCCCGCGCCGCCCCTCTGCCGCTCGGGTTTCGGCCGACTGTTCGCCCTCCTTTGCACCCGCCGTACTGACGCTCCCGGCCGGGCCTGACGGTTCGCTCCGATCGGTGGCATGCTGGGCCGAACCCACGGTCCCGGCACTCTCTTCTTCGGGTGACGCCTGCAGGATCCGCGCCGCCATCTCCTTTGCGACATTGGCGGCATCCACGACCTCGTCGGCGATCTGGGCAGCGCCGTCCCTGCCACCCGCCTCGCCGCCATCCTCGTCAAACGCTTCTTCTCCGCGCCTTGACCGCACGGGCTGCATCGCAGGCCGCGGCAGGAAGCCCGGCGCGACCGTTGGATAGTCGCGCCACTCGAGCAGGATACGGGCTGCCGGGAAGCCGTCGGGGAACTTCACGAAGCCGTGCATCGAGGGCAGGTTCGTGATGTCATCGGGGATCACGAGCGGCTCGACCTGCTTGCGCGGGGTCAGCGTCGAGGCGTCGCGATTGTTGTTGTAGCCGTAGCTATAGGCCTCATCCATCTGCCGCACTTCGCGGTTGCCGATATATTGCGAACATTCCTCGGCGGTCTTGAACTCGCTGGTCGCGAGGATGAGCTTCGAGCGGGCCAGCGAGGCGAGATTGCGGGCGCCTTCCTCGCCATAGACCTCGACCAGCTTCTGGAAGCTGTGGAGGCCCAGGATCATCGCACCGCCGAAGTTGCGCGCGGTCTGAAGACCCTTCTCGATGGCCGGGAGCCGATGCAGCGCACCGACCTCGTCGAACATGAACCAGGTTCGCAGGGAGCGTGTGCGCGGCAGGGTCATGAGGCTGGTGATGGCGATGTTCATCCAGAGCGTCAGCAGCGGACGGTTCATCTCGAGATCATCATAGTCGGAGGTGACGAACAGGATCGATCCGGGCGCGCGCTCGGTCGTCATCCAGTGGCGGATGGAGAATTGCTCGCCTTCGTCGGGCAGGAAGCGCAGGACCTGCGCATTGGTGTTGAACACGGCGCGGATCGATTCCGCCATGCGGGCCGCTTCGGGCGCGGTCAGCGGGTCTGCGATCGTGTTCGCGAGGAAGCGATGCACCCGCTTGAGATCAGCGGTCATCAGGTTTTCGGAGAGCGCGAGATTTGTCGTCTGGCCTCGTTCCTGGAGGCGGATGCACATCTCGATGAAGAGGGTGCGCGCGGCCAGCGCCCAGAAGGGTTCCGAGGAGCCGCCGTCGGACGGAATCAGCGCTGCCGCGGCGGACGTGAAATGGCTATATGTCGAGCAGTCGTTGAAGATCGACCAGGCCGGGCAGCGCTGGTCCATCGGGTTCAGGATCGTGTCGCGCTCCGGATCGTAGAAGGCTTCGACATAGGCGCCGGTCAGGTCGAAGATGACGGCATTGTCCTGCCGCTGGCGCATCTGGGTGACGAGGCTCCGGAGCTCTGTCGTCTTGCCCGCGCCGGTCGTTCCGATCAGCATGGTGTGGGACTGCTCGAGGCGATGCGGATACGGGACGCCGGCGAGCGAATAGGGGTGATGGATGCCGCCGGCCTTCCGCTCGAGGAAGGGCAGTCTGAGGACGGCGGCCGGCGTCGATCGCGGAAAGAACCGGCGCGCATCCTCCTCGAACTTGGCGGCATTATGCTGAGCGATTTCCGAGAACAGCACATCTCGGTCGACCAGCATCGCGCCGCGCTCGTGACGTTCCTGAAGGATCGTCTTGCCGCGCCTGCGGGAGACATCGACGAACCAGATCGCGAGCGGGGCGACGACGAAGATCGAGACCATAAGCGACCCGATCAGCGCCCTGATCGTGGTGTCCCAGGCCTTCTGGACGGCGGGGATGTAAGGCACCGCGGACATGATCGTTTTCAGGATCGATCCGTCGGGCAAGGTGACGTTGACGCGCTTGTTGGGATTGAGGTCGACCCAGTCCCAGAGCGCTGAATAGATCTTCATGCAGACGAGCTGGAATCCGTGCTCGTCGAGGCGGATCGAGAGGATCACGAACCACGCGGCGAGGAAGGCGAAGAACCAGGCGATCAGGGGCAGTTTGGCGCCGGAGAACCACATCAGCATCTCATGGGTGAGAAGCTGGCTGCCGCGGGTGAAGTTGCCCGAGTTGCGCTGCACCCGGCCGCGCGCCGAATGGTGGGTCAGCGGAATGTTTTTCCCGTTCGAGCGGATGTCCTCACGCGCCATGATATTGCACCAGGCGCTTGTCGGTTTCGGCAACGAGGCGATCCCGAAGCTCGGGATATTGCTCGCGAATGATGACGTCCAAGGCGAGCTGCTGGAACTCGCTGATGCGGGCGAGCCGGCGGTGGCTGGCGGTCAGGAGATCCGAGGAGGAGAGGAAGACGTCGAGCGCCGACCGGATGATGTCGGCGACGCTCAGTTTCCGCTCGGCGGCGATCGCGCTGACGCGGTCCCACTGGGAGCGCTCGAGGCGAACATTGTAATGTCGGTAACTGGTAGCCAAGACCAACCTCCTAGCAGGGAGGCTGGTGGGGACTGAAGAATGGCCCTATTTATAGCCGTGCGGCGGTGCCCAGGCAAGTTGATCGTCACGCCCGCACTCGCCGTAGTCTCTCGTAGTACAGACAAGCGGCTGATTTCCGCCATTTTCCCCCGCCCAAAATCACGTACTAGGCCGTGTTGACAAAAGATTTCAGCCATAGTCGTGAGGCGGCGAGGTTGAGGAAGCTGGCGAATGAGAGGGCGGTCTTGTCGTATCGTGTGGCGATGCGTCGCTGTTGCTTGAGTTTACCGAAC
>Ga0310345_10000370_pt1 | contig 72030 bp, 105 predicted proteins | sample HC15DNA20500_MG_FD_204667 | JGI IMG/M metagenome (GOLD analysis project Ga0310345, IMG submission 204667) | Marine microbial communities from station ALOHA, North Pacific Subtropical Gyre - HC15-DNA-20-500_MG | ecosystem: Environmental > Aquatic > Marine > Oceanic | place: Pacific Ocean: North...
CGGTTTGCAGGCCCACAGGTCGGCCAAAGTGCCTGCCCGGTCAAACAGGCCCGGGACCTGCTGTGGATGGTCGGCCGCCTCTACCCCGATAAATCTTTTGAACTATCAACATATCTGCCTGAACACCGTCGCTGGCCTGTCGAGGAGCATGATCTGAACGAAATCCTTGGCAACTTGCTGGATAACGCGGGCAAATGGTCGTTCCGCTGGGTGGAGCTCACCCTGGGTGAAGATCAAGGCCAGTTAAAAATTATCATCAGCGACGATGGGGCCGGCGTCTTAGAGACAGCCCGCTCAAAATTGGGCACGCGGGGATTAAGACTGGACGAGCAAAAACCCGGTCATGGCCTGGGACTGGCTATTGTCCACGCGATAGTTGAGCGTTATCAGGGGCTGGTTCATTACACGTCGAGTAAAGCGGGAGGTTTTGCTGCAGTTGTTGAGATTCCTGGTTCAGATTGATTCGGCGTCACGGTCTTCCCAGGATCAAGTGATACTTCCCTCCAAAATAACCCTAACGCTGTAGTGACATTGTGAATCTGACCACCTGATCACTGAAGTCTTCTTTTGGGTCTGTCAGTAAAATGACTGTAAGGGTCCGGCGAACCCACCTTGTCAGGTGGTAGACGGCGTCCAGTTGTGAGGCAGGAGTTCGTCGATGGCGCTGTTCTTCTGCGTCGGCAGGCGAGCCAGGACATCCTTCAGATAGGCGTAGGGGTCGTGGCCGTTCAGCTTCGCCGACTGGATCAGACTCATCACGGCGGCGGCGCGCTGGCCGCTGCGCAGTGAGCCCGCGAACAGCCAGTTGTTGCGTCCCAGCGCCCAGGGCCGGATCTGGTTTTCCACCCGGTTGTTGTCGATCGGCACCGCGCCGTCGTCCAGGTAGCGCGTCAGCGCCGCCCAGCGTTTCAGGCTGTAGTCCAACGCTTTCGCCGTGCCCGACCCGTCCGGGACTTTCTGCCGTTGCGCGATCATCCATGGGTGCAGTGCGTCGGCGATGGGCCGGGATTTTTCAGCGCGCAGGCGCTGGCGGTCTTGATCGGGCAGATCCTTCGCCTCTCGCTCGATGCCGTACAGCGCGCCGATAGACTCCAGCGCTTGCGCGGCCAAGGCACTCTTATTGGCGACGTGCAGGTCGTGGAACTTGCGACGGGCATGCGCCAGGCAGCCGATCTCGGTGATGCCCTCGCCGAACCCCGCCTTGTAGCCGGCGTAGTCGTCACACACCAGCTTGCCCCGCCAGTCGCCCAGGAAGGCGCGGGCGTGTTCGCCCGCCCGACCCGGGGCGAAGTCGTAGACCGTGGCCTTCAGGTCGGCGAACGGTGTGCTGCAGTAAGCCCACACATAGGCCCGGTGAGTCTTTTTCTTGCCGGGGGCCAGCATGGCCACCGGGGTCTCGTCGGCATGCAGCACACCTTGTTTCAACAGGATGCCGCGCAGAGCGTCGACCAAGGGCTGCAACCGCACACCGCAGGTGCCCACCCATTCGGCCAGAGTGGAACGCGGGATCGTCAGACCCGCCCGGCCGAAGATGCGTTCCTGACGGTACAGGGGCAGATGATCGGCGTACTTGGCCACCAGCACCTGGGCCAGCAGCCCGGCGGTGGGGATGTCTTTGTCGATCACTTGCGCCGGCACCGGCGCCTGGATCAGCGTCTCGCACTGCTCGCACGCCCACTTGCCCCGGATGTGGCGCTCCACCGTGAACTCGCCGGGCACGTAGTCCAGCTTCTCGCTGACGTCCTCGCCGGTGCGCTTGAGCGCACAGCCACAACGGCATTGCGTGTGCTCGGGTTCGTGGTGGATCAGGGTGCGGGGCAGTTGTGGCGGCAGTGGCGCGCGCTTGGGCTGTTGCTTGGGTGCAGCGGTGGGCGCCTCGGCGGGCAGGCGCTCGCTCAGCTCCGTTTCCATGGCAGCCAGGTCGGCGTCGATCAGTTCTTCCAGCAACTGCCCTTGCACGCCTTTGAACTGCTCGCTGCGGCGGGCGAACTTGTGGCGCTTGAGCAGCGCCAGCTCATGGGCCTGTTTCTCGATCACCGCGTCGCGGTGGCGGATCGCTTTCTCTTGTTGGCTGAGGATCCGGTCTTTTTGGGCGAGGACGCGATCTGTACGCTCCATGCCATCGAACAACTCGGTGGCCAGAGCACGGAGTTGATCGGCGGAGAAGGCATTGAGGTCGGGGCGCGAAGTCATGACGAACAGTATGCCAAGCCCGCGCCCGATGGGCGATTGGATGTTAGGCGTATAGCCAACAGGAACAACGTGTGGTTACAGCACCGAGATCACCGCGTTGGTGCCCAGGCGCTGCCAGGGCAGGCCCTGCACCAAGGCGACCAGTTGCTCTTCAGTCAGATGCAGCTGATCGCCGCGCCAGGCGTCACCCCAGTGGAACTTGTCCCGGTGCAGGCGACGGGCGCACAGCCAGATACCCAGGCCATCGTGGATCAGCGCCTTCATGCGGTTGCCCCGGCGGTTGGCGAACAGATACGCGCAGTGAGGCCGGGCGGCGCCGAACACCTGGACCACCCGGGCCAGGGCCTTATCCGGCCCGGCGCGCATGTCCAGGGGTTCGGTGGCCAGCCAGATCTCGTCGATTCGGATCATTGCAGCAGCTCGCGCAACAGGGCCAGACACTGATGGGCTTGTTCGGCGGGCCACTCCACGACGAGAGGGCCGCCGGGCCGAGGCACTTCGATGCGAATGTGTCCGTGGCGATCCGCGGGCCGGTTCCTTCCGGCTGGTGCTTGCGCGGCCGGCACGGCCAAAGGCATGAAGGCGGGCGACGTGCTTGCCTGGCCTGCTTGCTGGGCTTCCCGAATCCAGCGGCGGAGCAGATTGGCGTTAAGCTGGTTGTCCAAGGCGATCCGGGAAACGGAGACGCCCGGTTCCAAACAGGCGGCCACGACCTCGGCCTTGAACTCACGGGAAAAGTGGCGACGGCGTCGCGGTTGGGGCTGAGGTACGCTTAAAGAGTCCATGGTAAGTGTCCACTAAAGAATAAGTGGACACTATCGTGACGGCCGCGACCTGCCGCTCAAGATGGGATGGCCGGACGCTTACGAAGCAGCGCCTTGAGCAACACCAGCGTGTTATCACGCAGCTCACCAACCGGGCCGCAAGCGTGGAGGTTCAGCTAGAAGGCCTCACAATAACGGAGCAAGCGGCCCAAGAAGAGCGCGAAGCATTCGAAGGTTTGGTCGAGGAAAGAGCAAGCGTGATACGCGATGAGTACCAGGACGAGCTATCCCGGATCCCAAAGGCGCGTAGACGCTCCTCCGCCTCCCTACCACGCACCCCTCCTCCACCCCCAGATAACAGTACAGACTGAAAGCCAGTATCTACTGAAGCGTTTCCAGGTGATCCGCCCACCGCTGTAGCCACTCCCGGCCCCCTTCCTCATAGCCGTGCACCTTGATGCCCTCTGGGAATGCACCAGGACGCGCACAGGGTTGTTGTAGAGGGTACGGCGGAGGAGCCTGGCGTTAGGCTCGCGCAGGCCAGGGATGCTCTTAAGCTCGCCGCTACAGGAATCGACAACCACCCTGCCCTTAATCACCTCGGACAGATAGAGCTCCACGGGTGCGCCCCGCTTTGGAATAGGGCCTTCTACGCGACGGTTTCAATCGGACCCGGGGTGCCACTCCGAGGCCGAGCAATTATTCGGTGGGGCAAAAAGTGGGGCAAAAACCCAGACAACAAAAAAGGGGCTAGGCTGTGAATCGCCTAACCCCTTGTTTTATTTGGTCGGGACGGAAGGATTCGAACCTTCGACCCCTTGCACCCCATGCAGGCGGCGTAATCGGCCTATCATATTGATTTTATTGGGTTTCAGACTTTCCCGACTGACCAAAAAGACAGTGCTTTGTGGCGTTTCGCAAACCTTGCAAATCAATGGCTTGCGAATGAGTTTTGCATCAGCTCAGGCCGCCCATATACTGCCCGCATGTCCAGTATCTCCCTCACCATCAAACAGCAGTGGGCCGGCTGCCTCGTCATCCACCCGTGGAGCCGCGCCCAGATAGGCGTCCGGCGCAAAGGCGGTGGCCTGCGGTACGTGCCGTTCGGTGGCCTGCTGCACAAATCCTGGCTCCCCCTGTGGGTCACGCCCGTGGCCCTGGCCGTCACCGATTGGAACTACTCTGACGCCCATCAATCGGACCAGCGGCACATCATGTCCGGCTTCGTGGTGGGTGCACTGATTGAGCAGCGGGCGTTTGTTGTGCTGTACGATGGACGACCCAAGGAAGTGTAGGCTCAGGCTGACACGTTCCGCCCACGATCTCCTACAGACACAGGACTGCGCCCTGCTCTACGTTGGGAGAAAAGGAGGTGCGCATGGACGCGAACAGGACGTGGACAGTGATCGTGGAAACGCCGTCAGGTATGGAACAGGTGGTGGTGGTGCGGTATCCGCTCAGGCCAACGGAGGATTTAGCCGCCGGCCTGGTCCGGCATAAACTGGGAATGGAGCAGATGCCGGAGCAGTACCGGTACTGCGAGAACGCCAGCCTGCGGGCACTGGAGTCGGCGGGCTATCGGCTGCTGGGCGTGCGCGAGGCGTAGGGTGATCAGGGGCACCCCGCGTATTTGACTTGCGGCGTGGCAGGCTCAGGGTCGAGCAGCACGTCCGCTAGCGCGGCGCGGTAGGCTTCTTCATGGTCGGGGTGCACGAACACGTTGACGTGGTAGCCCGGCACCGGCGCCATCTCCGGATACTCGAATCCCTCACCGTCGACCAGCGTCTCGCCGGTCGGCTCATGTAGCGTGGGCAGCATGGTCACACGGATTTTGAACGGGTCGCCGCCGATAGTCTGCTGGTCGTCATCGACAAGCCCGGCAGCGTCCAGGGCATCCATCATTGCCGCTTCGTCATCGGCGCGAAGGTATAGGGGTTGCCATTGGCTCATTGGGTTAGCTCCTGGATTTTCTCGTGCATTTCAGAGTCCGACAGATATTGTTTGCCGAATGACAAATGTCCTAATTCAACCGTCATATCATCAACGGCAATATTGAAATTTGAGATTCCGGAGAAAGCCCCGTTATAGCTGGATGAAACAACAGACCCTCCATCAGCCAGAATTTTAAACGTGTCTTGAGGTGTCGACCATGTAACAATCCCGGCTGTTGGGACATCAACGCACGGGACACCAGAGTTTAAAATATTCGTTCCATCATACGACAACAAAACGCCGCTGCTGTCTGTATACACGACAAAGCGCACCCCGCCGCCTGACAACAAAAGCAACGTAGTGTTCCCACCTACCTGACGCATCCCGTCAAACTGTATCCGCGCCCAGCCTTCACTTGCTCCCCACCACGCCGCCGTATCCACATTCTCAATGACCGGCACGTCAGCTTCGCGGGTTACTGCGGTGCCGTCGGTGATGATAATGCTGGTAGCAACACTGCCCGACTCTAGCTGAAAATAATCAAGCGACCCGGTGACCGTGACTTCAACCGACGCGCCGGTCGTCGTGAACGTAAGCGGGGCACCCTCCGTGGCCGTGCCTGCTCCGCCTACCGTAATCTCCGCCGACCCGGACCCGTAAACGCTAAGCGTGTAGGTTGTGGCGTCACTGACGGCGACCGTCTGTGTAGCCGGGGCGTCACTGTTTAGTAAAAGATTAGTCGCCGCAGGCTCAACGTCAAAGCCCAACGCCTCCCCCGTAACCGGATCATGGTTGTACGCAGGCTGGTTTGCCGCGACTTCGACAAGCTGCCCCTGTGCATTCCAAATCCATTTCGGGGAGGGGCGCGAGAGCGTAATAAGCTGGTCGAAGTTGACCGTTTTCATGTTGCGCATCACTCCACCTCCAAGACGAACGATTGGGCTTTAAAGTCGGCGTACAGGCTGGTCTCGCCGAATGACGGGTGCAGGCTTCCGATCAGGGCGAGGATGCGGCTTTCCTGGCTGTTGAGGGCGTCCACCGCGTCGGCCAGGGTCTGGCTGTTGGGGTAGTCGCCCTGGGCCACGGCCGTGCCGTTGTCGTTCTGGTACAGGGTCAGGCCTCCCGCATCCGGCACCCAGAAAAACTCGGTGTCGGAGGTTCCTGCGATGCCTGCGGTGGTGTCGGCGTAGGTGGGCGCGCCGTTGGCCGCGACGCCGGTGATCAGGTTGAACCGGCTCTGAATCTTCCGCATCGCCCTGGTGAAGATCGCGGCCGTCTCGATGTCGCCGCTGGCCATCTCGGGGATACCGTCGGCGGTGAAATCGCGCTGGATGGCGTAGGCGCCCGACCGATCCGCGCCCTTGTACGGCACGGTGAGGGTCAGCTGCGTATCGCCGTCCACACTGGCGATGTCGTAAACCACGCCCGTGCCGGCCATGACGAAGCTGTCCCCGGCGCTGACGTTGGCCAGCCAGGCCGTGCCAACGCCGGACACAACGGCGCTAGCCTGCACCACCGAGGCGGTGCCGGTACGATATTGGGACATGGGGTTCTCCGGTTATGTCGCTTTGATCAGGTAGCGGTATTCGCCCAGGGTCAAGGAAATGGTCTGAGAGGACGATGCCACGTCATTAAACAAAACGACGTGCGGCATCCGTCTAGCCCAATCCTGCTCTGCGGACGGAGGAAGATTCGTCGTTATCGTCGCGCCCAGGGCCCCATCAACAAAGAATTCGGCGCGGTCGGCATATTGCCTAAAGCTGACAACCATGTCCGCGCTCACGTTATCGGAATTAAGCTGAACTTCGGTGACGCCATCGTTGTTGGAAACTGAAGCGAAAAGCCCTGTAGACCTGAAAACAAACCCGCACCAGAACTCGCTAGATGAGGGCACGTTCCACAGGCCTCGACCGACAAATCCCTCAGCCTCTGCGTTAAAGCTAGACCTGGCAATCTTGGCATCGAAGAAGCACGTTTTCCCCCATGTTATCAGGCCACTGGCAAGGTCAAGGGAGCCGTATAGTGGTTGCGCTGTGGCATACCCAAATGAAGACCCTGTGCTTATCGTCAACTGCATTACACCGCGATTTGATGCAGATGTGCCCTCAAAAAATCTGATGCTGGCGTTTTCGGTGTATGTGTCCCACTCATCGGGTCGATGGAAATATTCCCCCCTGCTAAAATCGAGAGAACCAAACGCGGCGACCCCCTCAACGTCAACATCAGGGCCAATTATGAAGTTGCTGAGATTGAAACTAATGAAGCGGTCGCCGCCGTCCCCGAAATAGAATGAGCCATCATTCTTGATATATGAGCGCCATTCATCGCCGTCGTAATACCCCAGGTGGGTGGCAGTCAGGTTCAAGCCGGTGGTGGGCGTATCGCCCAGCCGGGACGGGATATTGGACAGGTTGCTGGTCCAGTCGGCGCCCAGGCTGCCGGAATCGTCCCAGGTGGTGCCGTTCCAGCGCTTCAGCAGCTTGGTGCTGTCGTTGTACCAGAGGTCGCCCACCGCCTCTGCCGTCGGGGCGCTGGTGGAGAAATACGTGGTGACCTTGCCGTCGGCGGTGGCTTGGGCGTCGGCAGCCTCGGACAGCGCCTGGCCAATGGCCCCGTCTTGGATGTCGATCCAGGCATCGTCTTCTTCGTCCCAGCGGTAGGGATGGTCTCCTGCATCCGTCTTGAACCAGAGATCACCTTCCTCGGCATCCAGTGGTGGATCATCTTGATAATAGGATGTGATCTTTCCATCTGCCGCCGTCTGGGCCGCTGCCGCATCGGAAAGGGCCTGCTGAGCGTCCGCATACGCATCGCTGAGTGTGTCCGCCTCGCCGCTGTTAATGTCCGCCAGGGAGCCGGGCTTGTCGCTCAGGTTGCTGTAGCCGCTACCCCCGGTGATCACCACAGAGCCGGAGAACGCCGCCGAGCCGTCGCTGTAGACGGCAAACAGGGTGGTCCCGGCGTACTGGTAGGTGATCATCCCGGTCTTGCCGTCGGCGGACTTCGGCCCCAGCGTCGCCACTGCATCACCCACGGCGCTTTCCACTTGCCCCTCCACGCTGATTTTCTCGGTGGCGGCCAAGGTGCCGGTGACGATCTTGGAGGCGGTGAGCTTGACGATCTTGGTGCCGTCGATGGCGTCATCCGCCAGATTGGCGTCGATGAACGCCCGGTCGGCGTCGGTGACCGTGGCCCAGGGGCTCAGGCCCTCCACCTCACCAGCGGACAGCGACGGCGTGGTGACCATGAACTGGCTGCTGATCGTGCCCTGGCCGAAGGCGTCATAGGTGGCAAACCGCAGGTAGTAGGTGCTGTTGTCGGTGAGGCCGGACAGCACCACCGGCCCGCCGTACTGCTGGGCCACCAGATTCTCGGGGCCGGGGGTGAATCCGGTTGTCTGGCTCATCCACACCCGGGAATCGCGGTAATCCAGGTCCTCCGGGGGCTCGAAATCAATCTGGGCGCTGCGGAAGCCAGCGGAAATGGTCAGAGCCTCCGGCAGGGGCGGTGCCACGTTCTCCACGCTGAGCCGCGCCGCCTGGGCGCTGATCTGGTTCTGACGGCCCCGACAGTACACCCGGACCTCAAACGCCCGCCATGCGCCCACTGAGCCGGCCTCGCGAGCATGGTCCTCGGCGTTCTTCTCATAGGTGTAGACGAATTGGGGGTCATTCACCCATTCGGTGCGCACCAGGGACAGGGTGCCGCCCACGTCCGCCCACACCTCCACCTGGTAATCCCGGAAGTAGAGATCGAGCCCGCCGCTACCGGCGCCCTGCTCGCCCTCCTGGCCCATCTCGAACCATTCCGTGACGCTGGTCTTGCGCCAGACGAACTTGGCGTCGCGGCCACCGAAAACTGTGTCGTTACCCTGCTCGAACAGCTCGAGGCCGGTGACCGGCGGGGCCGGGACCACCTCGTTCGGGTCGTCCTCCGGCTCCTCGCTCACGTCGCCGGGCGAGCGCACATAGGTGGTGGTGATCTCCGCCGCGGTGCCGTCCTGGTTCACCTTGCCGCGCAGGGAGACGCCCCGGACCTGGACCTCATAGGTTTTGCCGTCGCTGGGCACCACAAACGTGGCCTCGGGGGATGCCGGGCCGACCTCAAACCAGCCCGATTGGCCCTTCTCGCGGTACTCCACCAAACCGTAGGCGTAGTTGCTCACGCTCGGCGGCTGGACCCCCACCTCGATGGTGGACAGGTTCGCGTTGGCCGACCGGGGGGTGTTGGTGGCTTCCTGCAGGGTGACGGCCGGCGGGTTCAGGGTCACCACCGGCTCATCCTCCACCGGCTCGATGTAGCTGGTGATGCGCTGCACTGAAAACGCGGACTCCCACACCATGGCGCCAGGGGCCGGCGACGTGGTGGCGGTGCCCTGCTGCGGCGCCGGGCCTTTGTCGCTGGAGAAAGTCGCGACGCTGGAGTGATAGACGACGTAGGGCTTCAGCCGCCGTGCCGCCCAAACCAGGTCCCCGCCGTTCGCGATGGCGGTGCCTTTATTGATGTTCGGCGCGTTGGCGTTGCCGTCGATCAGGATGTAACACGCGCCGGGGCCGCCGGGGCCGCCGGAACCCGCCCAAATCCGCAACTGGGGCGAGGTTGTGGGGCTGTAGTAGGTGCCCGGCGGAATGCTGCCGGCTGCGCCGCTCACGTCGATGTAACCGTTGGCGCCGATGCTCATGCCGCGTGCGACAATCACCAAGCCCGCGCCGCCGGCACCGCCATCGCCGCCCGGCTTTTTGTACTCGATGCCGTCGCCGTCCCACTCCGCAAGCGTGGAGCCGCCGCCGCTGCCGCTGGAACCGCGCAGATCGACGGGGAACAGAGTCACCCCATCGGCGTCCTGCTCATAGATGGGCGGCGGGGTCTGCCCAGGCTGGACCCGGCCGCCGATGACCGCGCCCATGTTGCGCATGGTCTTAACGCCGTCCACGTCGCGCATGATCGGCTCGTTGGAGCCACGATACTGATACCCGCGACCGCCCTGGGGCGTGCTCTGGATGTCGAGGAAACCGGGTGTGCCCTTGTTGACCGCATCCCACCGGCTGCCGTAGTTGAAGAAATAGCCGCCGCTGGAAACCATGCTGGTGGTGCCGGCACCGCCTGGGAAGCCGCGCCCTTTGCCGTTGATCTTGGCGTTGTTGAGCGTGAGGAAGCCGCGCACCAGCAGCGCCACGTTGTCGGAAATGCGGATTTCGGCTTCGTCGTCGCAATTCAGGTCGCCGGCGCACCAGAAATAGGTCGCCTCATCGTCCAGCGATTCGCCGCCGGCCAAGTCCAGCACCCCATCCACGCGGGTTACGCCGCCGGTCACGCTCACCACTCCCGGGAAATTTTCGGGGCTGATCTCAGTGCCGCGCTCGTACCAGCTATTGGGGATCGCGGTGCCCGTTTCCTGTGGCGGCAGGGCGCCGGCCTTCTGGCTGGACCCGAACAGCTTGACCTTCACTTTACCGGTGCGCCAATCCGTGCTGATCTGCTGGATCTCGAAATTGCGGTTCAGGCGGCCATCGTCCGTGGTGCCGGTGTAATCCTGCACCTCGAAGAGGTCCACCCGCACAATGTCGCCGACCTCCAGGTCGTTTTGGTCAGGGGTCAGCGTCAGATTCAGCAGCAGCGGCGGCCCCGCATACCGGTCGCGCAGACTCGCAACCAACCGGTCAATGGTCTGTGTGCTGTGCCAGCCGCTGAACAGGCCCCGGAATTCGAGGTCTTTCTGCTCGGCCTTGCCGTGAATCTCGATGGACTCCAGGTCCGGCAGGTAGTGGAGTCGGGTAAACTCCTCCTCGAAAATATCCCAGTTCCAGGAGACGAAAATCTCATTGATCACCGCGCCCATGTCGTGGGTCAGATCGCCGTAGTCCGCGACGTTTTCGGCGTCGAGCCGGCGGACATAGCCGCCCGTGGAGTGGACGCCGGTCATCCGGCGCATCCCGAGCTGGCCGTCGGAGTAGATGGGCGGATAGCAGCCCATCAGCGCGAACACCTCCTCCTCCAGGAACTTCTTGCCGTCCTCTTCCTCCAGGCCGGCGAGCCGGATCTTCACGCCCTGGTTGGGGTCAGCAGGAACCCACAGGTCCTCGCCAATGTTCTCGAAATCGCTGGTGCGGATGAACTCGGCAGGTACGCCCAGGTGCCAGTGCTCCGGCAGGTATTCACCGGGGTACCCGTAAATGGCGCCCGTCAGGACGGCATAGGCCAGCATCGGCCCCGGCATTTCCAGGAACACAAACTCGGTAATTTTGGGGCCGGACTCCTGATCGCCCTGCCCGCGCTCCAGGGACAGCGCGGTGGTGCCCAGCAATCCGCGCTTCACGCCCGTGAACTTGCCGGGCTCTTTGCTGCTGAATGACGCGATCTCGAAATCATCGTCATCGCCCTCGATGCGGAGAAGGCCGACCTTCTCGCCCGCCACCACCGCGCCCTGAATATCCGGGAACTGATAGGGCTCAAAGCCGCTGGTACTCAGGACCAGTATTTCATCATCCTCGGCGCCCAGGTCGCCGTTCAGCCGCGTTTCCTTCGGCTTGAAGATGTCCTCCCGGAGCATCCGCTGAACGTCGGCGCACTTGAAGCTGTAGGACAGATCCTTATAGCCGGCCTCATCCACGATCTGGGTGGTGGCGAGGATGTAGCTGGACCACGGCAGGGTCTCATCGCCGACATAGAACCGCACGGTCTTGCCCCGCAGGCCTTTGCCCTGGCTCAGCCGGTCCGCCTGCAGCGCGGTCAGGCCGTCGTCCAGCACCTCAAAATTCAGGCTGCCGATCTCGGAGTTGGCCTTGTCCGGGTTCAGCTTCTGGGAGGTGCCTGAGATGCTCTCCAGAACGCCCTCGATGACGTTCTCGCCGGCCAGGCCGGTGACAGGGTGGGAGGTCAGGTAGAACAGGTCATCGTCGCCGAAGTCGATGGACACGACGAACTGGGGCGCCTGCCACTGGCTGTCGTTGACTTCGGCGAAGGCGCTGTTATCGATTCTCATACGAACTCACGCACGTTGAAGTTGACCGAGTAGAAGCCGACGCTATTCACCAGCGACCAGCTGGGGTCGCCGTCGATCTGGCAGGTATAGAGGGTCCCGAAGGGGTCAATCTCGAAGGTCTCGCCACCGGCCACCGAGTCCAAGAACTCCTGAAGCTGGGCCAGCTTCGCTTCGTCGTCCTCGGCGACTGTGGAAACGCGCCACTCCCGGTCAATTCGGGTCAGGCGGTCGAATCGCCGACCGGAAAGCGACGTAGAGCTAGCCGCCTGACGCCGGGGGCGCGGGGTCCAGTCGGAAATGGGCACCTCGAAGGTGTATTCCTCGCCCACAGTCCGGCCGCCCGCCACGCTGCGCTTGGCGGTGTAGGTGATCGTTGCCATTCAGGGCTCCAGAAACGAAAAAGCCCCGCCGAATGGCAGGGCTCTGGGTTGTGAAGGGGGCTCACAATGTGCGCACCCTTGGGACTCAAGTGTCATCATTTCGGGCTTGCCGAATCATATTTTCTAGCATTTCCGCCTGGTTTGGCGGCAAACGGAACCACTCTCCGGCCTCTCGAAACGCCTTAAACTGCCGGTGGAGCCTGGCCTCGTACCCAGTTCCGCCAGGGGCGGTGCCGATTACGACGACACCTTGGGGCACCATATTGGCGATCTCCTTCATTCGCCTATCTAAGTTTGTTGTTGCCCCAATCTTATAAAGAGGGGCATTTTTAATTTTTGCGACGTAGACGAGAGTCTCAGCGTGATGCAGCCTACCCCTGTCATTCTCGGTGCGCGCCTGCCTATAGTTGAAGAAAATGGCCTCTTTTAGCGCTGTTTCGAGCCATACCACGTTCTCCACGCCATGATTCCGAAGCGCGCCAGCTATCACGCTTACTTCGGCGACCGTGTCGGCCAGCTCGCCTTCGTCGTTTAAGGCCGCCCTATATAGAATGCCAAGCTCGCTGATGAGTGACGCCAAGCAGCCCTTGTCAGTGCCTGTAGCCATTAGCTTGCCCTCCGCTGCACCTGTAGGGCGCCACCGGCCGTCCGGTGCACATCCTCGGCAACACGCAGCAGGCGGTTCCGCGAGGCCTCCAGGTGGTGCTGCAAGGCGTCCATTTCGATAAAGCACGCTTCGACGTCATGACCGGCCGCCCGGAGCTTGCCGAGGACGTGCCGTGTCGGCGAGTCCGCGCCGCCGGCCATGCTCACCGCCGCCGCCGGGATAGACAGGCGGTTCCGGCCAACCTGCGCCTGGGCCAGGGTCGGATTGTTTGCCAGCCAGCGCTTCACCGGGTAGCTGTATTCGTCGTTCCGGTCAGCCGGAAGCCACTCCCCTTCCAGGGTGTACGCCGCGACGAAGTTCCGGGCGCTGTCCATCTGACCAGCAGGGATGTCCTCGGCGCTGACGACGCTGAACGCCTTGTGAATCTGCGACCAGATGTGTCCTTTCGCCCGGCGCCGCATCGGCGCGGGCAGGTGGCGCACTTTGCCGTCCAGCACCGCCGCGAGGCAGTGGAAGCCATCGGTGCCGATTGTCTGGTTCAGGATGGTGCCAAAATCAGGGTTCGTCCGGTGGTTCGCCGCGTGCCCTTCATTCCAGTATTGCCAAAGCACATCGTCGCATTCCGACTGATAGGCCATGACTTGCTCTCGGATCGACTCGCGCACCTTGCCGGCGTTGATGCTCATCAGCCAGCCGGGCAGCTTGCGGAGAGGCATGCAAATCATCGAATAGCGCTTGCCGTCTGCGCCAGTTGTGGTGATTTCCACCACGACTGAACTGAGTCGGCCACCCTTGATCTTGGCGTACTGGCTTTTCCAGTCCATCCCCATGCCCGTGACCACTGGCCGCATCGGCACATAAGGCTCGTCCAGGTGATCCACCAGCAAAAGCTGGTTGCCACGGAACGGCACCACCTGGGCACCTTGCTGCGATTTATTTTGCGGTATAATATTGTCCATACCAGTTACCTCAGCTTTGTTACTGGAACCTGAAGCCCTCGGTGCGCCAACACCGGGGGCTTCTTCATTTGTGGCCAGCTTGGCCTGGGATCGTGTTCCCATTCTCCTTCCTCCATTCAATACCCTGGTCGATCAAAAGCCCTACCTCGGCGGCGAAGCTGCGCCGGCTGGCCTGCGCCCAGTCCGCGATTCTGTCTACCAGCTCCGCCTCAAGGCGCAGGCTGCAAGGCTTCTTCTTAGGTGTGCGACCCATCGTGGCCTCCTTCAGTGAATGTAGGACCAATGCTAGTACCGCATTTGCGGCACGTCAATACTTTTAATCCACGGTGCACCAATCGCACCGCATTGACGCGCGATGAAGTAATGTAAATACTTGCCGCCACAGAGCATCAGGAGTTCCAAGATGGCCAAGAACCGGCAAGGCAGTTCCGCAACCTCGACCATCAACATCTCAATGCGGATCGACCCGAAAACGAAGTACCTCATTGATCTGCTGGCGAGGGACCAGAAGCGAACCCTCACAGGCGTGGTGGAGTGGGCTATTGAGGTCGCCGCTGCCCGCGAGCGCTTCCATAACACCGACAACAATTACGATGGGCCGTCATTCCTAGATATGCTCGACGCCTTATGGTCCACCGATGAGGCGATCCGTTTGGTGGCTCTGGCGATTCACAAGCCGTCGCTGCTCGATTATCACGAGCTGCGCATCTGGGAGACGCTGAAGGCCTCCCCATCTTTCTGGAACATCAAGAATCCGCACACCACCTCCAACCTTCAGATGGACCATCTGAATCTCGGGATGCTGCAGTGCAACTGGGATGACTTTCTCGAGCATGTAAACCAGAACCGCGCGAAGCCGGCCATCGAGGGGTACTATCCCGAAGTGCCCTTTTAGCGAAAGCCCGACATAAAAAACCCCGCCGGAGCGGGGTTTGGTTAGTGGGTGGAGCCGGGCGGGCCAGAATCGCCGTCGTCGTCATCCTGCTTGGGCCGCAAGCCCTCCATGATCAGACCCTCTAGTGGCGTCTCATCGGCGCTCGCGATCTGGGTTTCGCCAGCATTGTTCAGATGCACCGTCATGGCGCCTCCTTCATGGCCTTAGCGCAGTACGGGGACGCCTTCACCAAGCCTTCATCGGGGCGCAGGATCGCGTCTTTCGAGAATGTGTAGTCTGACCGGATGACCAGAGCATCAGGCCTGACATCCCGGATCGAGGCTGTGGTGCTTTCCTGAAAAACAATCCGCTCGCCATCATATTTCAGCCTGTTTACGGCGTGCTTCTCGTTCCAGGAGTAGCAGTACAGGCCCGTGCCGTCCTCGTTGATCTTCAGGGTGAGCAGGTATGCGGACATGCTGCCGGTCCAGGTGCCCACCATCGCATCGCCGGGAGAGACCGCCCTCGTTTCTGAGAACCTTCCACTGAGCATGTCATCGACCGGATTGGAGCAGCCGCCCAGGGCGCCAGCGAATAGCACCAATGCACCGAACCTCATTGCTCCGATCCTTTTGGGGCAACCCTGAAGTGATCGCGCTCTTGGTGGGCCGTATGGACCACGTAGACATCCACGGGCTCGTTGGTGATGGGCTGCTCGAGGGGAACGATAGTCGTTGTCCACCACATCTTCAGGGAACTGGAGCTGGGGACGTTGGGCACGCTGTCGGTGCCCTCCTTGCGGGTGACCTCTTCGCCGCCGCGCTTGACCACGATTTCCAGCCACTTTCCTTTCGCTGAATCCAGGGAATAGGCGTCAAGGCGAACCACGAAATACCCGCCAGGCCACGGAATTTCGTCAGCCTCTTTCATGGCCAATTCAGCCTCTTTGCGCTCCCGCTCTTCCAGCATTGAGGGGGTGACGTATTCCAGCGTGACCCGCCCCATGTACGAGCTTTTCTCGACGTGCTCAATGGGGTAGCCATTGCCCTCGTTCGTCGGAATCCCCATCATCTTGTCCATGTTCGCGCAGCCGGACAAAGCCAGGGTCAGCGCCAGCGCCATGGATGCCATTTTTATTGTCATGTGCATTCCCTTTTTTGCATGTCTAGGCCCAAATCCTATGTGATGCAGGTCACACCGTCTAGCGAAGGGTCCGCCCGTTCCGGCTGTTAGAATCGATCAGCACATAGTCCTTATTGGCAATTCGCTCCTTCAGGGCATCGCCGAACATGTCCGCAAGCTCATCTTTGGTGGCGCCCACGACGCTGCCCTGAACTGTGATCGAGATCGAGCTGCCGCCGCCACTATCGGCCCCTCTGCCGCCGTCTAGCTGTACCGGTGCGGGTGCTGCCGGGACAGTGTTCACGCCCCCCGTGATAGCGGCCGCGCCTCCGCCGCCGTTGAAATTGGCGGATTTAATGGCGCTGAGCTGTGCTGTCTGGGCCACTACGGCAGCGGTGGCAGCAATTGGCGCCAGGATGTGACCGATCACCGGCACCGCCGAGGCAGAGGCATATGCGTTGGTGGCTGCCAGCGGGATATTGATTGCCCCCTGCGCAATAGCCGCCGCCTTGCCGATCTCGAACATCTTGCGGTTTTCGCTGGCCATGAGACCGGTCAGCAGGCCAAACACGTCGGCCGTGCCTTTAAGCTGCAATTTCCACCGCTGCTGGTCGAGATTGTTAAGGCTTTCCTTGTGCCTCTCCTCCTCAGCAGCTATCGCATCATTCCATTTGGTGCGATTGTCGAAGTCGGCAGAGCGGGCCGCCTCCAGCACCTCGAGGCGCCGCTGGTGATGCTCCCGAAGCAGCTCCTCCTCGGTCATGTACCGCTCAAGAAGCTGCTCCCCGGCCTCGATGTCGGTGGCGCGCTCCTTGTCCATCTCCGCCAGGATTTCGGCGGCGATCCGCCGCGATTCGACGCTCGCTTCCAGCGCCTTCTGCTCGGCCTCATACGCCTCGATCTGCCGGTAGGAGCCGTCGATGGCGGCGAGCTGTGCGGCGGTGGCGCCTTCCTTGCGCGCCCGGTACAGCTCCTCCTGGCGGGCCGTCATGCCCAGGGTTTCGGCTTCGAGCTGGAGTGCTGCGACGCGCTTCTGGATGGAGTCGGTGGCCTTGTCGTTACCGCCGCCGAGCGGTTCGGGCGGATCGCCACCGCCCTGGTCCGGGTTGGTGTTGCCGAACCCCTGGTTAAAGCTCTGCTGCAAGTCGTAGGCAACCTGAAGCCGCTCCCGCACCTCTTCAATCTTGCGCTTGATCTCTTCGTCGCTGGTAAACACCAGCCCGATGTCTTTCTCCAGGAAGGAGGCATCCAGCTGCTTCTCCAGACCGGCGAGCTCGCGCTCAAGCCGCGGGATGTCGTCGGCGGCCACACCGTTGATCTTGGAGGCCAGCTCGGCACCAAGGTATTCGGTGAAGTTCACCACTTCGCTGGCGCCAGAGGCCATGGTGCCGATCAGTGTGGCGAAGGCTGTGCCAAGGGTGACCACGCTGTCTTTAAAGTTCGGGTCGGTGACCAGCTCGCGCAGGTCGTCAATGGCGTCATTGAAGCCGGAAACGTCGGTCTCACCGAAGGTGTCGATCAGATCATTGCGCAGCTGCTGGAGGGACTGGCCCACGGTGCGGGGCATGTCCTGGAATTCGCGGTTGATGCTGCCCGCGCTGGACAGGAGCGCCCGGGTCACCGCCGAGCCGGTCAGCTGGCCCTCGGCCCCCAACTCCCGCAGCTGGCCGATGGTCACGCCCAGGCCGTCAGCAATGGCGCGCGCCAGGCGGGGGCTGTTCTCCAGGACCGAGTTCAGCTCCTCGCCGCGCAGCGTGCCGGAGGCCATGCCTTGGGAAAGCTGGAGGGTGGCGGAGGCCGCTTCCTGCGCGCTGGCGCCGGAGACCACGAACGACTGGTTAATCGCTCGGGTGACCGTCAACAGCTGCTGGTTGGTCAGGTCCAGCTCTTCACTGGAGCGAGCCAGCCGGGCGTACAGATTGATAGTCTCGCCGAGGCCGCCACGGGTCTCCTGGGCCAGCTTGTACGCCGCCTCGTAGGTCTCGTTCAGCTCCTCCTGGCTCTCGGTCACCAGCCTCAGCTGGGAGCGCAGCTCGGAGTAGGTGTCGGACGCCTGAACAACGGCGCGGATCGCCACACCAATACCCACCGCCGCCAGGACATTGCGCAGGCCGCGATACGCCCCACCCAGCTGGTCGGTGGCACGGGTGAGCCGCTCGGTTTCCTGCTCGGCCCGGCGTGACTTATCGGTCAGGCCATCCAGGGACCGCTGGCCACGGTCGACTTCACGGCTGTCAACGGCTAGTACGAGACGCGCTGTTTCGGTCATGCCATGCCTTCGATCTCAGGTGATCCAGATGCCGCAACACATCCACTTCCCAGGGCAGGAGGTGAACGCGCTTCAGTGCGGCCCAGTGGTGGATCTCGGTGTAGGAGCAATCGCCCAGCTCACAGAACCAGCCCCACAGGTAGGCGGTGCCTTCCGGGGGCGGCTCTGTTCTCAGGCTCTTGGGTTTCTTGCCGGTTTGGCGGTAAACCGCCTCAAGCTGCTGCCGGCGGCTGGTGCCGGTCTTGGGGTCCGGGATCGTGTCCGCTATTTCTTTTTCCGCCCACTCGTAGAGTCGGTGGACGGCTTCCTGAAAAAACGCGCATCACGCGAGGCATGGCGGTCGATCATGTCCCGAAGCTGGGGGGCTTCGCGGAGCAAGGTCTTCACATTCTCCTCGGTGAATTCCTCCTCCAGGTCCCAGCCGGCCACCAGGGCCGCGCACAGCGTTACATGGCGTTCGGTGCTGTCCACGGCCTCGCCCTTTGCCAGGGCCTCCATATCCTGCCGGTAGGCGTCCTGTTTGGCCTGCTGGAAGGCGTCCGCCCACTGGGAGCGGATAACGAGGTGGTAATCGGTAGGCGTGCCATCCGGGTGGGACAGGGGCACCTTGGTGCCCTCGTTGGCTTTCTCGCGGGTGAAGAATTCCTTCATGCTCATGCAGCACCCCGCAGGATCACGATCTGGCTTTCCTCGGTGGCGTCATAGAGGGCCTGGAAATCCATGGACACGGTGACTTCGCCCTCGCCGGACACGTCCGGCTGGCCGGAGTTGTACTTCACGCGCGGCAGGCTGAATGTGTAGGCGTTCGTGCCGTCGCTCAGGGTGAACTCCAGGTTGGATTCGGTCTCGTTCAGGAACTTCTCGTAGAGCGCCACGCTGTCGAAGAAGGTGGTGATCGAGCCGGTCAGGTTGGAGCGGGCGATGCTCACGCACTCCGCCGTATCCGAGCCCACAACGAACAGCGGGGACAGACCGTTCTCCAGGGTGAGGGACAGCTCGGTCACGGTCGCAATCGAGGCGCCGCCCTCGTTGATCTGGCCGGAGAACGAATCGAACGGGCTGGTGGTGCTCGCGTCCTGATAGGTGGCGCCGGCAATCGGGGTCTGCGCCGGCGCATCCATGGAGCGCCCCACCAGACTGAACGAACTGGTTACGATGGCGTTGGTGGAGACGGTCAGGTTCCAGGTGTTGAACTCACAGCCCAGGTAACGCAGGTACTGGCCGATGTCCGCGAAGTGCCGCTCGATGGTGAACGGCCGGCGCACCACGCCCGCCTTGAGGGTGTCGGTGCCGACGGACGGGGTGTCCGCTTCCCAGGTGCCGCACAGCACAGCCTCCAGCATCGGGCCGAAGGCACCGCCGTAGCTCAGCTCGGTGGAAATGTCGCCGCCCACTTGCTTGTTGCCGTGGCGCATGTCGGCGATCTGCCGGTCGGCACGCAGCTCGTTGCTTTGCAGGGCCTCCTTCGTCAGGGCCAGCGTGGTGCCGGTCTGGCGAATCGGGGTGAACGCGGGGGTTGCCGGAGTGGTGCCGGCTTCGGTTTCGGCCACCAGGGCCATAGAGTGGCGTGAGCCGTTTGCAGGGCAGGCCATATCGAACCTCCGTCATTGGGAAAGCCACGTCTCACGACGGGGCGTTTGGGTCGTCTCACGACGGCCAGAAACAAAAAAGGGCCGCCAAATGGCAGCCCTTCGGGGATTAATGCACCGCGCCCCCACGTCTCACGACGGTAGGGCGCAGCGGCTTTAAACGGTTCTCAGTTCCAGCTCAACGTCCACCTTGCTGATATAGCGATGAACGGATTGGCCCATGGTTGTGATCGGGGTGCTGGTCACATCCAGAGACGGAGCGCACAATCCACCTGTCGCCTGGTGAAACTCATCAACCGCCCTCTGCACTTTTGCTCTAAGGTTTTCGGCCGCTTGGTCAAACGCATAGGTGGCAATTGGACTGGCCATCTCTCTGCCAGGGTCGATTTCCAAATCCGGGTCGTGGGGACGATCGGGGTAGATAGGATTCATTCTGTATAGCCTCTGCTTAATTTCATCCCCCAAAAAGGGCGAAGATTGAATGGATGAAACGAATTTTATTCTCGCCCCTTTGCTATCCGCTTAACGCCGATTGTTAGGGCTCCACTTAATGGAGTTCTGAAAAATGAAAAGTGTTTATCAGGGTGGCCTGACCACCATTCAGTTCAGCGCACAAATCGGCATCAAGCCGGAATCTATCCGCGTGCGACTCTGCCAGACCGGCAGTTACTTCGGTGTCACCCCTCGAAAACTACCCAATGGGCGGCTGTTGTGGCCCGCTGATGCGGCGGAACAGCTGCTCAGCCCGAGGCAGTCGCCCGGCTGATCCAGGCGCTGTAGTAAATCGTCATCGTGGTTCGGGACCAGTTCTCGACCCGCCGAGGCTGCTCGTAGCCGCAGGAGCGGATCAGTACCGGCAGCGGATCCCAGACCAGGAACTCCTGGGCCCGGAAATCAGCGATCAGGGTCTCGGACAGGGCTGGCGCGTTGAAGCGCGTGCCCGCCTTGTACCGCCGGGCGATCTGATCGGCCAGGGTGATGGCCGGGATGTCTCCGTCGTTGAGCGGGTGGTTCAGGTCGATCTGCAAGAATCCGTCGTGCCGATCCTGGCCCTGGTCGCCCAGGGAGGCCACGCCCGGCTGGCTCGGCACCACGAACAGAGCCGCCCACGGATCCGTGCCCGGGGTGAAATCCTTGTTCGGGAACGCCGTGGTCAGGCCGAAATCGCCATCCAGCCAGCTCAGCACCAGCGCATTGCGAACGTCGAGGAATCTCATACGCGGTTCTTCTTAGCGGCTTCGTCGGCGATCTGGTTAAACCGGGCCACGGTCCGGCGGACCATGCCCTCCGGGGCCTGCCTGGACCAGCCCTCGAACTCCAAACGGTGCGCGTACGGCAGGTTGTTAGCCATGAACGTCACGCCGCCGCCCTTGAGGGCGGCCACCACCTCGTTCATCTCGTTGATGGCCTGCTGCTTCTCGATCTCGCGGGCCAGCTCGCCGTCGGTCGGGGCGCCCTGGGAGATTTGCCAGTTGCCGACAAATCGGCCGGTGCGACGGGGCGACAGGTTGATCACCTCGGCGAAAACCTGGATTTCCACAGCCCGGGCGGTCTGTTCCAGGGACCGGCTGGCCATCCGGCTGAATTTCTGCACGTCCGCCGCGAAGCTCATGCGTCCCTCAGCTGCACAATCCAGGCGACGGAGGCCGGATCCTGCCAGGTGTTCATCACCCGCTTGCCGCTGATGTCGTCGCCGATTACGGGGTCTGTGCTGATCTCGCTTTGCAGCACGGTCAGCTTCTCGTCGGTGGCCAGGATGTGCTCGTTGTCCACCTGCTCGGTCTTGAAGCCCCCGAACACCCCGCGACCCTGGAAGGTCTCGGTGGCCGGGGTTTCTTTGCCAGTGAGGGGGTCGTAGTCGGTGCCGGTCACCCGCGTCAGGGTGAAACTGCGCACCGCATCAGCCAGGGCGTCATCGAACGCCGCGGCGATGCCGGTTTGAACGTCAGCACGAAGACCCATCAGGCTCTCCGCACCGGGAATGTGGACCCGCCACCGACCGGGAAATACGGCCGGAGCAGGTCAAAGACAAAGGACAGGTTGCCCGAGCGAGCCCGGGCGCCGTCCTGGTACTCCGTTTCCGATTCCACCGTATCCGCCTTCACCCGGGTGCGTTTGATGTCCCCCTGAGTGTCGGCGTACAGGTTGCCGGCGGCCGCCTCTTGTGCCAGGTAAGCCCCGGCGGTCTTGATGGCGCCCTCTACCGGGTCACCCGCCACCACGGAGCGGGCCGTCATCCAGGCGTTGGCCTGAAGCACAGCGGCGGACTTGTCGCCCTCCTCTGCCCAGTCAACGCCCAGAATCTGGTCCACGTCCGCAACGGTGATGTAATCGGTCATCGGTTATTCCTGGGTCTTGGTGGCTTCGTCGTGCTGTGCCTTGGTGATGGTTTCAACGCCCTCGGGCAGCACGTCGCCCTTTTCGGTGACGCCGACTTCGCCGGTTTCCGAATTCTTCCAGTAGGTTTTCTTGCCTACTGCATTCGCGTCTCCTGCGCCATCGCCATCAGTCTTTGCCGGAGGACTGCCGGCTGGCTTGCCCTTCTTTTTGGCTCGCTCACGATCACGCCGCGCCTTTTCGAGCTTGGCGATGTCTTGGGCGCTCAGGAGCTGACCGGGAACAAACCCGTCCTTGTTCAGCTTCTGTGTCGCCTTGGTTTCGGTGGTCTCGGTCATTTCAGCACCTATAGGTTGAACCGAAGAAAAAGCCGCCCGAAGGCGGCTCGCTCAGTTGTGGACGAAAAAGGCCAGAGCCACGTTCTCGCGCTCGTATTGGCGCTCCCAGTTGGTTGCAGCCTGGTACTCGGCCACGGTCGGGGATTGGCCGGCCACGCTGTTGCTGGTGAACTGGTAGCCTTCCGGGTGGATCAGCCACTCCTTGCGCTCGACCAAGGTCTCGACACCCGCGCCGTTACCGGCCAGCTCGTCCATCTCCACGGCCACCGGGTACTTCGGAGAGCCTGAGCCGTAGCCGAACACGCCCGGGCCGTACAGCACGGTCACGTAGCGGCTGCCGGAGGTGGTGCCGGCGATCACAGGCAGCTTCTTGTCCACCACCACGCGCTTGCCGTTGTAGAATGGGATCATCAGGCCGGTTTCCGAGTCCTGGATGTACTCGATGTTGTTTTCCTTGCGCATGCGCGCCAGGGTCTTCGGATGCACGCCGATCAGGGTGAGCGCATCGTCGGATTCGCCCATGGTTGCCACCGCGTCGACGAAGCCGGCGTAGTTGAACCGGTCGGCGTCGGTTACGGCGGAGTCATCCTCTTCGGAGATGTCGAAGATCATGTCGCCGGAGCCGCCCTCGTTATCGAGGAAGATGCCCAGGGTCGCGCCTTGAATCCGGGCAGCGAATCGCTGATCCCAGTAGGCGCTGGTGCGGCTGGCAATCTGGCGCATCGGGTCTTCAGATCCAATGAGACTGGACACCAAGTTGGCGGACTGCCAGGCGTTGTTGAGGAACAGCTTGCGGGCGGTCATCAGACCGGTGCCGATCTTCTCCGGGGTCGCGTAGTCGGCCGGGTCGTCGTTGCTGAGGTTTTCGTTATCAGCGTTCAGATCCTTCCAGTACGGGATGGAGGTGATCTCACCTTCACCACCGGCGCGGGCGTTAAGCTGCTCATTGGTGACCGCCACGCCAGACGCGATGTAGGCGTTCCGGTCAGTGCGATCTTCTTGCAGATAGGACAGGTATACGTCTTCGTCGAACTGGACGTCAGACAGGCGGACAGTAGCCATTTTAAATTACCTCGTTATTTCGAGCGCAGAGCTTCGCGGAACCCCTCGGGGTCTTCCTGCTTCCACTCCAGTCGCTCCTTGTCGGTCATTTCGGAGAGTTTCTTTCTGGCAGCCCCGCCGCCTTTCCCGCCGGGAGCCCCGCCCCCTGACGCTTTGCTGCCGTCCACAAGGAACGGGTATTGCTCGGTCAGATACTTGCCCAACTGCTTGGCGTCCCACGCCTCGCCGTCCGGGCCGTTGATCTTTACCCCTTCCGGGGTGTGGGCAATGAACTGCAGGGCCTCTTTCTTCAGCAGGCCGTAGCGCTGCACGCCACCGGTTGCCTCTTTGTCGATGAGGCCGGCCACAATGCCCTCAGCAGTGGCGGTGCGCTCGCTGTTGGCGACCTTGTCGCGCAACTCGGCCAGCTCTTTGTCGAGCTTTTCGGCTCGCTCGCGCTCCGTCTTGGAGAGCTGCTCCCATTCCTGCTGCTTCTCGAGGCGTTCCCGCTCGCGCTTCTCCGCCTCGCTCTCGAATTCCTGAAGCTTGCGCTTCGCCTCGGCCCGCTCTTCGCGCTCCTTGCGCAGGGCCTCTTTGAGTTCGTCGGCAGGGTCGATGCCTTCCACCTGGAGGCGGTAGCCGTCGCCGTGCTCGCTGTACAAGGCCTGCTGAGCCTCTTCCAGCGCCTCGAACTCTTCCTTGGTGATCTCGAATTTCAGTGCCATGTCTGCAAACCCCGTTTGCTGGTTTCGCCTGCCCCGCAGGCATAAGAAGGGCCGCCGAAACGACCCTGGTGATCCGGTGTTGGTTTAAAGCGTCAGGCCCTCACGGGCCGCCAGTTGATCGAGCGTCAGCACCCGGCCGGCGTCATCGGTGAACTGGTTGATCTTGACCTTGCCGGAGCGGAACAGCGCCGCGCGGCGCGGCCCCAGCACGTCATCCTGGAATTCCTTGCTCTGCTGGCGCAGGAAGCCGCCATAGGTCAGCTGGTTATCCACCGGCCCATCCATGCTGGCGCGTTCGCCCAAGCCGCCGAGCCGGTATTCCTCTTTCACCACCGGCACCCGGATACTGCGGCACCGGTAATGGAGTGGCGGGCGCGGCCCCTGGCCCAGCGGATGCAGGGTGCGGTCCAGGCCGGCGCAGGTGATCGTTGTGTGGCTGTCCAGGGTGGCCATGAAGCGCTCACCCTCGAGAATGTCCGCGTTGGCCCGGTACACCTCATCGCGGGCCGTGGCGCCGATGTGGTTTGTGGCCGTGCGGATGACTGCCTCGGCCTGCTGCCGGGACCGCGTAGTGACCAGCCGGGACACCTCCCGGGCCATCGCATCCGTCGTTTTGCTTTCCAGGACACCCGCCTGGACCACGCGCATGCTGTCGCGGCCAACGCCCTGGGCGAAGTCGTCAAAGGCCTGGCGGATCGTGAGCCGCTTCTGGGTTTTCCCGCTCAGCAGCGTCATCTTGCTGCGCGTGGTGATCGCCCGGATTTGCTCAGGGGTGAAGCCCTGGCGAATCTCCACCGTGGCGCCGGAGGCCAGCAGTCTTGCCGCGAATCCGGCTTCCTGCTCGGCGAAGTCTTCAAGCTCCAGCGCGCCCTGAATGCCGGTCGTGGCGTGGACGATGATTTCCCGCAGGTCGCGCTCAAGGGCCACCATCCGCCCTGCCTGGAACTCCGTAGCGGCGGCAATCCTGGCCCGCAAGTCCCGGGCAAGCTGTCGCAGAATCGGCAGCGCTCGCTTAACCTGGCCGCCGGCATACTGCTGGATGTAAATCTGGTGCCGGATCAGGGCCTCAAGGAGCTTGCCGTGCGAGGTCAAAGCTCAAGGCCCCCGGTCTGGACCTCCGCGTCGATCTCTTCATCGGTGCGGTCGGGGTCAATGCCGCCGGTCTTGCGGCGCCAGGCCCGGTAATCCGCTTTGGCGATCAGGCCCCGGTCCACTTCCTGGATGCGCGCCATGACCATCTGCGGGTCGGCGCCCTGCTCGTAGAATTCCTGGTTGAGCCGGAACTTGATGTCATCGAACACATCGGCGCTGGTCATGAACAGGGCTGCCCATTCCAGGCAATTCTCGAGACCGTCGCTGACGTTGTCGGCCAGGGTGGACAGGTTGGCGTTCTCGGCGCCCGTCCGGGCTTTCACGGCCTCCTCTCGCTCGTTGCCGCCGCGCTGCTCGATGAGCTTGGCGCCGATGGCGAGCATCTGGGCCTCTTTCTGCTCCATGAGCTTCAGGGGCAGGTTTCGCTCTTCGGCCTGGACCAGCTCAACCTTGCCGCCCTTCGTCTGGATGCCCCGGCGGGCGCCCACGGTCACCCCGTTGGGGTTCAGGTCGCTCCATTCCTGGGTGCTGGTGTCGCCCACATCGACGTGAAACATGGGCTGGCCGACGATGAACGACGCCTCTTCCAGATCCGCACTGTTGCGGTAATGGGCGATGTTCACGTCTGCGATGTCCAGCAGCAGCGGATTGTCGGGGTGCTCGTCGTTGTTCCCGGCGCCGATGAACTGGAACGGGATGAACGGCCACCGCTCACCGTTCGCCATGCGAGGCTCTGAGCGCGCCACCTCCTCGTTGTGCCGGAAGACCCGCTGAACGTAGTAACCCTGATCATCCAGGCTCAGGACGCGGTATTGCTTCTCCTGGTTGACCTGGAACTCATCGACCGGCTCGTCGTAGTGCTCGAGCAGGACCACCAAGGCCAGTTGCTCGCCGTCGCGGCGCCAGTTAGTGATGGTATTCGAGGGGTAGGCGCGAAGCGTGGCCCGCAGGCCTTGTGCCTGCTCCTGAGTCAGCCCATCCTCGGCCTCCGGGTAATCCACCAGCACGCCGTCACGTCCGTTCGTGGCCGTGTCCGAGACCGCGCCACGGGCGAACTGCGTCAGGCTCATGCCTGATCCGTCGGCGTCGTCGCGCATGTACTCAATAACGGACGGCAGCTCGGCCTCCGGCTTCTTGCGGAACACCGCGCCCAGCATGCCGTCGTGTGTGCGTTTCGTGACGCCAAGCCACAGCGCCCGCATCTTGTAGTTCGCGTACCGGTCCAGATCGTCTGGATCAGGGTTCGGCAGATACTCGGTGCCGCGCCGCTTGATGGCGTCAGAGCCCTCAACCGCATCCCGAACCCGTCGCGCTTTCTTCTCGTGGCGCTCGTAGTCAGGGTGGAGCGTTTCAACGGGCATTCTGTTACCTCATGAACTTGATGGGGCCGATGCTGGCAGCGGCCTCAGTGGGCCACTCCACATCCACCATGTAGCCGATAGCCGTGGTGATGTGTTGGTAGTCGTTCCGCTGATCTTCCTGGAACGTCGAGCCATCCTTGAGCTGAACGGTGGCCATGCCCTTGTGGCACCAGGGCGCGGTATTCGGATTCACGAAAAGGTGACGCTCACCTGACGCAGTAAGAACCCTGGCGCGCACGGCGTTCTGCCGATCCTTTATGGCCGGGGCCGCCTTTTTCACCTTTCTGGTGAACTGCCATCCGTTCTGTCGAAGCACATCCTCTATCTCGGTGTAGTCCGATTTGTGCCCGTGTTTCTCGCCTGCTCGGCCTGCCGGGTCACCGTAGATCAGAACGTGCTTGTTTTTGTGGTCGCGGAACTTTTCCACAAACTCTTCCGCCGACTGCCGGCTAATGGCGCTGGTGAGGACAATCTCATCCAGTAGATACAGATCATCGCCTCGCACAACGCCGACCGCAGAGGAAAGGGGCGTGAAGTTCTGGTCATGCATCCAGCAAAGCTGCTCGTGAGGCTGAATCGTTGCCTCGGTGGTGTTCTCGGCCCCGTAGTCTTCGTATATCCGCCCTGTAGCAGTCTCGAAGCTGGCCTCGAACTCCTGGAGGTACTGCTTACGCGACATCACCCGCCGGGCAGACTGAATCACGTCCGGCGGCAGAATCTCTGCGCTTTTCCAGTGATACGCGGCCCACTCCGGATCGTTGGCCGTGCGGGCGTATTCGTATAACTCGTAATAGTGGTTTAGGCCGTCCGGAACACCGATAAGCCAGCACCACGCCCGATAATCAGGGCGCTCCGGGGTCACCGTATTGAGGGCCGGGAGAATGTTGGCCTCCCAGGCCCTGGCCTTAACGTCGGCGATCTCATCGATCACGCCACCGGTCCAGGGCGTACCCTCGATGCGCTGGGGCTTGTCGAGGCCGATGAGATGAATCTCCGTGCCGTTGGGCATGAAGACCTTCAGTTCTGATTCACTGGGCGCCTTGGGGTGTGTGGCTGACAGAGTGAGCGCCTTGATGTCATCCCAGAAGATCTTCTTCACCTGGTCGCGCGTCGGCGCAGCCAGAAAGTAAAGCTCACCGGCGTGCCGCATCGCCTGTTTGGCCAGGTACCTTTTGGCGCGCTCCGTCTTCCCTGAGCGCCGGCCGGCCGGAACCACCTTGAATCGCACGTCCTCAGTAATGAGGCGCGTCTGCTCCGGTATATCCTTCAGGGGATACCAGCGCTTATACTGGCGCTCCAGGGCTGGATTCATCCCGGCAGCTTATCGGCCAGTTTGCTCAGCGAGGCCGCAAGATCCTCCGTTCCGCTCTCCCTTTCAGCCTCAAACGCCTTCACGTCGACATGCTTACCCAGGAGCTCGATGGTTTTGAGCTTGTCTGGCCACTTAATCTTCCGGACCACGGTTTCAACATCCCCGGACATGATCTCCTGGATGTCCACGCCGGTAATTGATTGGCGCCAGACCTTGGGCCACTCCGAAATGGGCTTGAAGTTGCCCGTATTGTCGAGGATGTCCAGCACGTCGAGCTGATCAATGTCGTGCAGTCGCCTCAGAACGTAGTCAGCATCAACCTTGGTGCGCTCTGAGCGCTCCCGCTTGCCCTTGTCCACAGCAGCAGCCACTTCAGCATTCCTCAGCAGGCGCTCCCCTGTTGAGTACGCGGACTTTGGGCTGTACCCGGCCCTTATGGCGGCCTGGGTAGCATTTAGGTCCTTGAGATACTCCTGGACAAATGTCTGCTGTTTGGGAGTCAGCACCGCTGAGTCCTCCTATCCTGGGCCCCGCCCAGTTAATCGTTGCCGGGCACCGCCCGGGTTGGCTTACTCGCCCGCCTCCGCCGGCGGGTTCTTCTCGATGATCATGGCGTCGATCTTGGGGATCAGATCCACGGCGATATTCAGAATTACCAGTAACGTCCCGACGATGCCGAACGCCCACATGGCGCCCCTGAACAAACTCATGATCTTGTCGATGGACTTGCCCAGCCGCTGGAATCCGGCAAGCTGATCGTCACGCAGGCCGGCCACCTCGCTCTTGAGGTCATCCACCCCCTTGAGGGCCTGCTCGGCGCTGCGCTCGGTGATTGCCATTCGATGCGGGAGCCTCTCCTCTTCCAGTACGCGCAGCCGGTGGTCGTGGAGACCCTGACCGCGCTCGAGGTCGTTCACCCGCAGAGGGATACTGTCCATTTCGTTGGGTGCCTCATGTGTCATCCCGGGACGATCTCCACCATTGCCGCGCAATCCACGCAGCCACAAGCCAGAAAAGAAAAACGATAATCAGGGTCAGCGTCAGGGCGTACACCGTGGTGTACAGCCAGCGCTTCATTTTCCGATGGCCTCGATCAGGCCGTTATGCCGGGTGGCGCAGTCGTGATACTGGCTGGCCCACTCGGTCATGGTGCGCAGGACCGTGCCCGCCTCGCCGTTACTCAGGGTCGGGAGAGTCTCGGGGCAGCGGGTCATCAGATTCTCCTGGTACGGGCTCGCCTCGGGCGGCCGCGTTGATGAGCAGCCGGCCAGAGTCAGGCACGCACACATTGCGATAAACAGGATTCTGGATTTCACGGATCACCCCGCGATCAATGATGCGTTCGTTGGCCTTCAGATCGGCCAGACGGGTCTCCACCTTCTCGGCGATCTTGGATTCGCGGGCCATGGCAGCGTCGATGGCGGCCTGGGCGCCCCGTTCTTCGGCCAGGTCCTGGCTATCCTCATACCAGCCACGGCCCACCCAACCGCCGGCGGCGATTGCCGCAACAACGGCCAACACCACCGCGTAGGGCCCGCCCTTCTGTAGCAGCACGGCCCAGCTCATTCGGGCTTATCCCGCTGCCACTGCCAGAACTTCACCACCAGAGGAGGAAGAGCGAACAGGGTGGCGAACGCGGCGGCGGTGCCGGCCGGTATGTTCGGCGGGTCAAAGAACACCTTGATCACCACCAGGGTGGTCAGGGTCAGCCCCCACAGCGCCAGCAGGATCTTTGCCCAGCCGTTGCGCTGGATGAAGCTCCGAAGGTCGCTCACCTCAGTAGCTCCAGATCCAGGGCCGTGGCCGGCCGGTGTTGTTGGGCAGATCGTCCAAATGGATGAACCGGCTCCCGCCCTTCTGATTGACGCCAAAGCCGGTGAATCCGAGGGCCAACGCCAGCTCGATAACGTGCAGGGCATCGCCGCCGCGAACCGCAATGTCAGCCGCCCGGCCGCTGGCATGAGCGCCCGGCGAGGATTTACGGGCCTCAATGGGGTGCGACGGGTCTCGATACCCACTAGTGATGACCATGGGCTTGCCGTATTCGGTGCGCAGGGCCTGGAGGCGGTCCATGAACGCAGGGTCCATGCCGTCCTTGCCCGTGTGCGAGCACCGGAATTCCCCGGCTGAGAAATTCGGCCAGCGGCTCCAGTCCATCGCACACCTCGCATAAAAAAGCCCGCGCAAGGCGGGCCGAAGGGTTCACCATTTGCCGGTGATTGGGGGTCCAGAACGCAAAAAGCCCCAGCGCGGGGCTGAGGCTTAGAGGCAATTCTCGAATATGGCTCTTTTATACCCGTGGACTGCCGGGCAGTCAACACCCGGCCAGTGGATTTTTGGTCACTGGTCAGGCGGCCATGGATAGCATCGCGGCCACCATGTTGATGCCGATTTCCAGGCGCTTCACGGCAGTGTCCCGGTTGACCTTCAGGCGCCGGGCCAGCTCGCTCTTGCTGACGCACCGGTATTCGTCCGACGAGTCCCCGTAATAGGTTTTCAGCGTCTGGAACACCGGCTGATTGTTGACCCGGATGTGGTGCATGATGTGGGAATCGAACGCTTCCAGGTCGCGATCTTCCCAGGCCTGAACCGGATAGCCACTGTCGTCCACGATCTGGCCCACCATCCGGTCGATCATGGGCCCCATCCAGCTTATCGCATCCTTGGGGCCCGGCCGCTGCCGGCGACTCCAGATACCCCATTGCTCCAGTGCGAATTCCGCTTCCGCGTTGATGTACGCCATATCACCGCCCTCTCGCCTCAAAAATGCCCTGACAGTCCACGCAGCGGGTGACCCCGCCCAGTGCCCGCCGCCGCTCCGGTATTTCGTCCTCGCACTCCACGCAGTGGGTTTCGGACTCGCTCTCGAACTGCTGACGCCGGGCCGCAATCACCTGCTCACGCGCTGCGTCCCGCTCCTCGATCAGCTCGCCTGCCAAGTCTGCTGCGTTAGCCATTTGCCTCTCCCAAATACGAATTGATCGTGTCCATGGCCGCCTGGGCGCCCTTACACAGCGCCGTCATGTAGCCTTGCTCGGCCAGCCAGCTGAGCCAGTCCAGCTGCTCCCGACTGGTGGTGCTGCCCTTCTGCCGCTTCATTTCGATGGCCAGTCCGTGGAAGCCGTGCGCCGGCACGGGCAGGAACAGGTCTGGGAATCCCGGGCGCAGACCCTCAGCTTTCATCCGCGCCATCTTCGCTGCCCGTTGTTTCCCGCTGCCGGCCAGGTGGGCGCCGTTGGGCACGGCCACCAGCCAGCCCTTGTAGGCGGCGTGTTGTAGGTCGAACCAGCGGATCACGGTGGTCTGCTCCTGGCTTTCGCTAGGGATCATCGGTCAGGGCTCCGTTTCCCCGGCGCAGAGGCGGGTAGGCTGCGGTTCCATGGGGGTGTAAACGCTATCAATAACCCGGCACCACTGGCCTTGAATCCAGAACGCCACTTCATCGAAATACTGGTTGCAGGATGGGTCGTAGCCGTCCGGGTCGCGCGCTAGCAGCGTCACTTTTTCGTGGGGGTCCAGGTGGTACCGCTGGGCGTCGTACACCTCGCCTTCTTTCACGCCCAGGTGGTCATCGGTCTTGAGGATCATCACCTTCATGAGCCATCTCCTTTCTTCGTGCGGCGGGCCTGGTCGCATTGGGCGTCATTGAGGGCCTTAACTGCCGCGCCGACCGGCACCATTCCCACCACCTTTGCACAGCAGGTATAAGCTACTTCCCGCGCCTCCGCGTGATCCGTGGAGATTTCCAGTAGATTGTCACCTTTCATGATCGCGTAAATTTTATTCATCACTCACCTTCCTTCCCTGCTTGAAGGCGGAGAATCGCGTCATAGGCTGCCGTCTCCACGACGTTGGAACAGGTGTTGCACAGGTCGAAATACTGGAAATGGCCGATCGGAGGGTAATACTCCATGTCGCCGGTGTGGCCGATGTGGGAACGCATCTCGACGCGGCGTTTATGAGTGCCCGCCTCTTTCCGGCAGGCATCGCAGTAAGTAATCACGCTCATGATTCGCCGCCCTCCTGTGTGCCGTGCACACAATCCCAGCACCGGTGAGCCTCTATGCTGTGAGCTGTAGTCATTTTCCCGCACTGACTGCATGCGGCAGAACGGCCTTTGCCTTCAATCTCCGAGGCAAGCACCGCCAAGGCCGACCGAAGCGCATTTTTCAGGTGCGTGCCGGAAAGCATCTTTCGCCGTAACTCAGCGGTTGGCAGCGCCCAGGCGAAAGCCCATGCCATTTCGTTCTCAAGATGCCCGCCAACCTCCGGAATCGCGGCGCTTGGCACTAGATCTCGCCTCCAGGCAGAAAGCAGAGGGTCAATCTCTTCGGCTTTTTCTTTCCATCCACTGGCCTCACCGAGGGCGCGCATCAGGCCCTGGGCGGATTGAATCCACTCCAGAACACCCTCTGGCACGGTTGCTTTCGGCGCTCCACGCTTGAATAGCGCCGTGATGATACGCGAGTCCTCGGGGGCGGCATGCTCCGGCCCATCCGTAAATTCAGTCGGACGCCCGTTTACATCAGTGAAGCAGTAGGCAAAAGGCGCCTCATCCTCGGCATGGCCGAGGGAAGGCACAACCGCCCGATAACGGCTAGGAGGAAACGCCCGGAGGTCGTTTTGAATATCGTTCGGGAAGTCCTGCCAGCGTTCCCAATGCCCCACGGAGCAGAGCTGCAGCTGGCAGCCGTGGCGCTGGGCATTTTCCAGGGCTTCGTACGACTCCGGCCCATCCAGAACTATTCGGTATTGCTCGCTCATATCAACCTCACTTGTGGTAGTCCTCAATCGCGGCCAGCACCTCCGCCGAACACGGCAGCTCGCCCTTCATGCGCCGGTAGTGCGCCACCAGGCCGGCAAATATCCGCTTCTCCATGCCCCGCCGGCCGATGTCCCGGGGTGAGCCGTAATACTCGGTGACGAACTGGGCGGTGTTTTTGTCGATGCTGGCCTCGTGCCGGTGGTGGCGCGGGCAAAGTGGGATCACAAAATCTTGGCCTATCCACACCTTCCGGTGCTTGCCGGTGGACCCGACGCAGTGGTGAATCTCCGCCGGCATGCCGCAGCAGGCGCAGCCCTGGTCGCGGAGCCATTGATGCCACCGGCGCTGGGCTGCCGTGGGTGCTTTGCCGCCTTGCATCAGCTCCACCTCCACTGGCGACCAAAAATCACAACGCCAACGCACTTAAACCAGGAAATGACAGGCGGCCCGTTTAATGGCCGGCCCAGCTCCTCGGAATGCTCTTGAATAAAATCCTCTACCTTGTCCATCTGCCGGGTAATCGACCCGGTCACCAAAAATTCTCGACGGGAAACGATAGCGCCGCCTGGATAAGATCCTCTGCTGACCACAAAATAGATTCGCTTCACGCTGCCACCCCCAGCAGATTGCTCATCTGCTCGATCTGGTCCTGGGTCAGCCCGCTCCAGTACATGTCGATGATGTGCTGGCAGAACTGGCCGTAGACCTGCTGGAATTCACCTTCGTCCATCTGGTCGAAGGACATGGATTTAGGCCACCGCTGGCTGACCACGCCGTAGCCGGGCACCTTCACGTCCATGCGCTCGCAGCCGATGTCCGCCTCGAATTGCAGGCGTTTCAGTACGCTGTGCGCATCCATGTTGGTGAAGTCGTCCAGGTTCTCGATCAGCAACTGGGCCAGTTTGTGTGCCCGCTTCCAGGCGGTGGGATTGCGCGCTTTCTTCGGGTCGGCAGACACCAGGTCGCCCCGGCGAATCTTCCGCTGACGGAGCAACTGCTTACTCAGGTCGTCAGCCGGCACGAAAGCCCCGTCATCGGTAACGCGGAGCAGGACCGTGCGTTTCTGTTTAGCCATGCACCACCTCCAGAATCTCCATCCCATGCGCCCGGTGTTTCGCCACAACCGCCATGCCCTCGGGCGTGTTGACGATGGCCTGGGGCCAGCCGGTCATTTCGGCCTGGAACTGGGCCTCTTCCAGAGCGGCTTGGGTGTCGGTGAATGGGGTCATGCCGCCTCCTCGCCCGCCGGCGCAGGCAGGGAAACCATGTGCACGTTCCGGCCGGTAATCGGGCACCGGCGCAGATCCTCGGACTCCACCAGCCGCCGGGCGGCGACCAGGGCGTTGGTACGCGCCGCCACGGTGGACGTTTCCAGGCCGGTGATGGTGGCGATCTGCCGGCGGCTGACCCATCCATCGGTGTGCTGGCCGGTGCGGATCAGCAGGGCGACTCCGGCGAGCACCTGGCGTTGCTGCCGGCCCAGGTCGGCGGTCTTGAGGGTGTCGTAGGCCATGAGGCTGGATTCGCGGACGTTCATTGGGAGTCCTCCACTTGGCAGGTGATGACTGCGCCGCCGAAGTCGTGCGCGCCGGTCTGCTTGCAGTCGATCAGGATCAGAACTTCGGTGGCCGTCGCCCCCAGCTGCATGAGGCCGATCATGGCGATCGAGGCAGCCACAACCACGGCAATAGACACAAATGCGTTTCTCATCACGCCACCTCGCTCTTGCTGGTCAGTCGGCCCGCCACGCCATCCAGCGCGTCGGACAGTCGGTTGATGCCGGGTTGTGCCTCGGCGCCCTGCTTCATCACGGCGAGGCATTTCTGCGGGTTGCCGATCAGGCGCGGCTCCGGCACGAACTGGTCATGCTCCCCGGCGTTCGTCGCCTCGCTCATGCCCAGCAGCTTCGACGGGTGTCGCTCCGGCGGGCGGGAGATGTACGCCTGATAGCGTTTCTTGAACTCGTTGCCCTTGAACGGCAGATCGCGGTCGGTCACGTCGCACAGCTTGATCCAGCCGCCCATTTCCTCGAGGACCGCCATGGTGCGCGGGTCGTCGAACACCACGGATTCGTACGGGCCGACGCGGCGAATGGCGTCCTCGACCTTGGCCCAAGCGGACAGCGCCCGGGTGTCACCGTCGCCCTCGATGTGGCGCACGATGTCGGCGGGCTTGGGCACGAAATCGCCGTGCTGGGTGTCGTTGACGTGGGCGGTCAGGGCTTGCTTGATCGCGTCCAGGTCGAAGCGCCGCAGTGCGTTGAACATCAGGTCCAGGGCGCCATCGGATGGCGGCTTGCCGTACACCTCGCACACCTGGGTCCACAGCGTCACAAACTCGGGGTAGTCGTTCGCGTTCATTGGATGATCCCTCGCTCTCTCGCCATGCGCTGACCGCGCTCGTGGGGGGTTTCCTGGCGTTGTCCGGAGCCACCACCAGGGGGCGGCGGCGTCCAGTCGTCCAGGTAGTGCTCGCTGGGGCCGAAGAACGTGGCGCCTTGCTTCACGAATTCGGTGCCGGTCTTACCGGTGATCCGGCAGAACGCGGCGTAGCGCTGGACACCGGCCAGGATGTCATCAGGATCAGCCCCAGCTTTGACACGGGCCTCCCAGGCCTTGCAGGCATCGCGTTTGTTGTTTCCTGGTCGCTTGGGATACCCCTTCCACGCTTGCTCGAACTCGTCGGGGTATGTGAGCTTGCGCTGCTTGCCAGCGCTGCCCGCCGGAGGCGGAGACTCGCCTTCGCTTGGCTTGGCTTGACTAGACTTGGCTTGACTAGGCTTAGAGTCGGCACTGTCGTCAGGACTGTAGTCGCCACTACTGTTCTCTGTGCTTTCTTCACTGCTGTCCGGTTCATCGCTCTGAGGCGCCTTTGCTTCGACCGGGCTATGCGGAACGCAGAACGACTCTTTGGCTCGGGATAGCTTCGAAGCGACCCATCGCGGCGCGTGTTCCTGCCAGTCGTGAACGATGTAGCGGTGGGCGGGATGCTCGTCGATGAACCCTGCTTCGCAGAGTGCAGTCACGAATACAGTCGGGTCTCCACTCCACTGTGACGCGCGGGCTATGGCACCGTCCGGCCACTTGCCGACGTTGCCGTGCGGGGTCTTCTGAGCAACGAACGCCCACAGCAACTCCAGGTGCCCGATTGCCTGCGGCAGGATCACATCGAGCCGAGCAGCGAAATCCAGAGTCTTGGGGTGATCCAGTCCGTCGAGCTTCATGGTGCCCCCCGCTGGTAAATTTGATCTGGCTTTGCCATACTTCCTCCAGTCCTATCTAAAGCCCCGGTTCCGCCTGCAAGCGCCGGGGCTTTTTCGTGTTTGGGCGGTAGCCCGCTACCCTCACCACTGCGCAGGTGACGCGATTCCCGGTATGCTGAACGAGCGACCAGACAGCACCGGAGAATTCAGTCATGCGTGAAATCGCTTTTAAGTGCCCTCAGTGCGGCCATAAGACCCTCAAGACCACTCCCGACCCCGATAAGGAGACGCCCGTCGTCTGCGACCGTTGTGGCAAAAAGACGCCCTACGGGGATCTCGTGAAGGACGTCGAGAAACAGGCGGCCAAAGCTTTCGAGGACCGGTTTCGGGACATCTTCAAGAAGTAGCTGGGCCTCGCTGAGGTAGGCGCGGAGCGGCGCTGTGTCGACCTGAAGGGTTACGTTCATGCGTCACCCCCAAACAGGCGCTCCGCACGCTCAGCGATCTTTGCAAGCGCCTTGGTGGCGCCGATGTATTCCCGCTGGAGCTTCGCCCGTTCGTCCTCCGGCTCGAGCGGCTGCGGGCGGCTGTATCCGCATTCATCGGCCATGAAGAACATGGCGGCGGACGAACCCTGCTCCCGGGCGCGGCGCATGATGAAAAGCATCTGTTCCAGGCCTAGCTTCTCGGCCTTGGCCGTATTGATGCAGTCGGAAAGCCAGCGGCCCGCAGCTTGCGGGTCCGCTTCCGGCTTGAGCATCGCGCCCACCACCTTCGGCCCGCCCAGCATCAGGATGTCGGTGCGAAGCGCCTCGAAGATGTCTTCGTGAAAGAGGGTTGCCTGCTCCATCCGTCTCTCTCCTACTCGTTCCCACGCCGTCGGAAGGCGTCGGAAGCCTGATTTCGGCCAAATAAAAAGCGCCCCGGTCAGGCAGCGCGTGATCCGGGGCGCAATTTCTCGCGCAGTTCGTCGGCGGTGAATTTGCCGTCCGAGGCTTCGGCCAGCAGGTCGGCGTAGTTCGTTTCGCCGGTGTAATCGGTCCTGGGGAGGGAGCCGCTGTCCAGCCACTTGTACATGGCGCGAGGGCTGATCCCGCAGATTGTGGAGGCCGCTTTGACGCCACCAACCGAGTCGATAACTGATTTGAAGAAGGACATAGTTCCGGTTCCGATATGTACTTTCGGTACATCTTATAACGGAACTGAAAGTACATTCAAGAAGAAAGATAATGTACCTATGGTTCATGCTGACGAAGTGCGAAAACGGTTCTCCGCGCGCCTGCGCCGCGCCACCGCAAACGAGGGGTGGCCGGAGCGGGGCGCGGGCGCTCGCCTTGCCAAGCTGGCCGGCGCCACCCCGAAGGCCGCGAGCAAATGGCTCAACGGCGAGGCCATGCCCCGGCAGGAAAAGCTGGGCGTCATAGCAAAGGCGCTGCGGGTCAGCCAGCAATGGCTTCAATATGGTGAGGGCTCCATGGTGGCGGGCGTTGCCGAGGAGCTGGAGCCGTGGGGCGATGACGTGGCGCCGGGGCCGGCCAATCACGGCAGCATCCCCATCATCAGCTATGTGCAGGCCGGCGAGTTCTGCGAAGCGGAGGACCCGTTCGAGCCGGGCATGGCCGACGAATGGCTGCCCTTCCGCCCGCCAGGGGCGGGGCCGCGCACCTATGCCCTGCGCGTCGACGGCGAAAGCAATTTCCCTCGCATCCGCAGCGGCGAGATCGTCATTGTGGACCCTGACCGTGCGCCGGATAGCGGCAAATTCGTGGTGGCCAAGCGCCACAGCGACGCGAAGGTCACCCTCAAGATGATCCAGTTCAACGAGGGCGAGCCGTTCCTGAAACCCGGCAACCCGGACTGGCCGGAGCCGATCATCAAGATCGACGGCGGATGGAGCATCTGCGGCGTAGTGATCGGCAAGTACGACCCGATGTAATAACAACAACCCAGGAGGGGATGTGGAAATATCCACCATCGAAGAGCTTGAGGGTGTCACCTACGAGCAGCTATCCGAGTTTCTAAGCGACAACGGCGGGTTCTCAAAATGCGAAGCCTGCGGGTCCCAGGATTGGGAGATAACCAGGATTTCTGGCGGGCACATCCTGTACCTGTACCAGGACGTGGTTTTCTTGGAAAACAAGACAATGGTCTACCTGCCGGTGACGTGTGGCACCTGTATGAACACCCGTTTTTTTAATGCTTTGGGCATTGCCTACAGCGTTCTTGCCGGAGGTCAATCATGACCAAGCCTGAAGTCATCGATATTGCCACGGCACGCCTGCCCGCGCACAATAGACCACGAAAGAGAGGCGGCGGCCCCGGAGGGCCTGACGATATGGAACGTAGAGTTGAGCGCCTGGAAAGCATTACCGACGATCTGCGCATGGGCATGGTCCGCGTGGAGTCTCGGCTCGACAACATCGAAAAGAACATGCTGACCCGCGCCCAGGCCGCGATTGCGGCCCTTGTTGCGGTGCTCGCCGTGCTCGGCGGCGGCTGGTGGATAGTTCAGCAGTACCTCTCCCCTATCCTTCAAGGCGTGGGCGGCCAGTAAACCGCCAGCCATAGCCCACCAAGAGCCCGCCCAGCGCGGGCTTTTTTGTGCCTGCTTTTCGCTGACCCGCCCCTTTTGTGACTGACCGGTCACAAATAATCCCGAGAAAATGTACTTTTGGTTCTTGACTAGTGTACTTACGGTTCATATTCTAAGCCCATCAACACGGACAACCCGCAGGGGAGCGAACCATGAACGCACATCAAGCCGCCAGCGATTGGGACTACCAGGATGCGCTGCATCCGAAGCTGGCCGCCTACGAGGCGTGGTGCGAGGCGTATCTGGTGGAGGCCCTGAAGTCTGACGAAATCGAAACCGCGTTCAGCGCGCATGAAGACCTGGAATCCGAGTTCGACGCTCTGGTGCTGTTCCTGGTGTTCGGCGCCGCCGAGTTCCGCCCGCTGTGCCTGAGCGAGTTCCGCCGGCAGACGTTCGGCATGAGCCGCGGCCAACTGCAGGACGCTCTGGACGACGGCGAGATTGATCCGGTGGAGATTGTGCGCCTTGCCGTATTTGCCGGTGACGACGCTCGCCGGACCTGGGCGCCGCATGTGCGTCAGGCGATGGATGCGTTCCACGACGCGGTGCTGAAAGCGGCCCCGTCCTGGGGCTGGGTGGAGACGATTTTTGAAGGGAGGAACGAGCCGTGATGAACCGACGCATCAAGCAGATCGACGAGAAGCTGGACCTAATCCGCTTCGAGGAAGGCGACAAGGCGTTCTACTGCCTCGTCGAGTGCGGCAGAACTATGGTGCTGGGCGATACGCCCGCTGAGGCTCGCCAGCGCCTTGCCGCCATCACCCACGGCATAGCCGAACTGGAAGGCACACACATTACTGCGGAGGCGGTGTCATGAGCGAGATTGACGTCCAGCGACTGAAAAACGATCCGGCTTACTGGGACGAGGTGGCGCCGGAGGGTGCAACGCATTACTACGAGCAGCGCACGGCGCATTTTAAGTGGTTCAAAATGGACGATGGGGTTTTGTATCACCACTGCCCCAATGATGGCTGGGAGCCGTCGCTGCGGAATTCCCAGTCAAACCCGGCGGGCGACTTGATCCCCCGCCCCACCCAATGGCGCGGCCCCGAGGATGGCCTGCCGCCGGTTGGGACGGTGTGCGAAGTGTGGCGGCGAAAAGAACGGGTCGAGTGCGAAATTGTTGCTCACGTTCAGTCTGATGGCGTCACGGAAGCGGTTTATCAGTGCGCAACCGATTGGGGTTGGAGTTCGACCAGCTTCCGCCCCCTCAAATCCGACAAGGAGCGGGCGATTGATGCGGCCGTGGCGGCAACCATCCTGAAAGACGGCCCGCGCCTCCGATTCGCCCTGTCTGACATCTACGACGCCGGCCTTCTCCGCCTGCCGGAGGAACGGTCATGAGCGAGATTCTAGGACACGACGTAAACGGGCGCCCGCTGCGGGCTGGGGATCGGGTGGTTTATTTGCGCTCGCCTCAAAACCCTCGTTGTTCTGTCAAGAGGGGCGCAGTTTTGACGATCCGGGGGACGGCGGGCGTCTACAAGTCCCCTTGGCGCGGGCAGCCCTATCAGTATTTCAAGGTTGAGGAGTTTCCGGGGTGGGACTTCGCACACGACGGCATCCGCCGCATCGACGACCGCACCGACCACCAGCCTTGTGGTGAGACTTTTGCCGAGATCATGCAGCGCATTAAGCGCCGCGAAGGAGTGCCGACATGAGCAACTACAGCTTTGGCGAAATCCTGATGGGTGCCACCACGATCATTGCGTTTGTCGCCCTGATGACGGTTATCGGCGAGCAGGACTACCGCGATGCGCTGGCTGAGGAGCGCGAAGCCTGCGCCATGGTCGCGGCGGGTCACTGGCCGGCAGAGACAGCAGAGGGCTACGACTGCCCGCAACGAGTAGCAAGGAGCGAGTTATGAGTGAGCAGATCAACGACGGCGGCCCGGCGTTTCCGGTAGGCCACCCCGAAATGGCCATGCAGGGGCAGTCCGTCAAAGAGACCCAGGGCATGAACCTGCGGGACTACTTCGCGGCAAAGGCGCTGCCGGCCATTTATCGGGATATGTGGGAGGACTGGCGGGCCAGTGCGCGCGGAGAGGCTCCGACAATGTGCGTACCCGAGGACTGGATGGTCGGCGTAGCGCTGGACGCCTACAAGATGGCCGACGCGATGCTGATCGCCCGAGACACCGATACGACAGAGCGCTGATCTGTTGTTTGCCCCTCCGGGGGCCTTTTATTCGATAGGAGCACAACATGAACGATCTGGCAGAACGACAAGAGGCCCAGGCGCCAGCCGTTGCCGGCGAGACCGGCGCCGTCTTGGCAATGATTGAGCGGGTGGCCACGAACCCCGACGCCGACATGGACAAGCTGGAGCGCCTGCTGGATATGCAGGAGCGGGTGATGAACCGCAACGCCATGCAGGCGTTCAGCGCGGACATGGCCGCTATGCAGGCTGAATTGCCCACCGTTGCCGAAACGGCAGAAGGCCACAACAAGGCCAAGTACGCGCCACTGGAAAAGATCAACGAAACGATCCGCCCGGTGCTCCAGAAGTACGGCTTCGCTGTGACGTTCCGCACCGAGCAGCAGCAAGGCGCCGTGGCCATCACCGCCGTGCTGTCGCACCGGCAGGGCCATACCCAGGAATCCACCCTCGTGCTGCCCAACGACACCAGCGGCAACAAGAACACCGTCCAGGCCATCGGCTCCACGGTGAGCTACGGCAAGCGGTACGCCCTGTGTGCCCTGCTAAACATCAGCACTGGCGACGATTCCGACGGCAAGCCGCCCGCCAGTGCTGGGCTGAACCAGGAGCAGGCAAAGCGTCTGCGCGACGCGCTCAAAATGGCCGGCCTGGATGACGCCTACATCTGCAACGCGACCCACATCGCGAAGCTGGAAGACCTGGACCCGCTGCGTCTTGATGCGGCGATCAACCACCTGAAAGCCAAGGCGCAAGGGGGCGACAAATGAAGATCGTCACCGTACCCCAGGGCTCCCCGGAATGGCATCAGGCCCGCGCCGGCGCCATCACCGCGAGCATGTTCGCCACCTGCCGGCAGATTCTGAAGTCCGGCAAGAACAAGGGCGACTACAGCGCCGCCGCCAAGGACTACGCCTTCCGGCTGGCCATCGAGCGCATCAGCGGCGAACCGCTGAACGAGGGATTCGAGACCTACGCCATGCGGCGGGGGCATGAGCTGGAGCCAGAGGCCCGGCTGGCGCACGAGGCTCGCATCGAAATGCTGATCGAGCATGCCGGCGTAGTGCTGACCGATGACGGGCTGTTCGGGGCCAGCGCGGACGGGCTGATCAATGAAGACGGCGGCAGCGAGTACAAGTGCCTCATCGCCCCCGAGCGCATCCGCAGCATCGTCGTGGACCAGGATTTGAGCGAGTACCACGACCAGGTGCAGGGGTGCATGTGGCTCACCGGGCGGAAGTGGTGGCACTTCGTCCTCTACTGCCCTGCCCTCAAGCCCGCCGGCCTGGATCTGATCATCCATGAGCAGAAGCGCGACGACGATTACATCGAGGCGCTGGAGAAAGACCTGCTCGCATTCAATGGGCTGGTGGAGCTGTACCGCCACCAGATCGAGAACGCTAACGGCGGGATAACCGCAGCAGCTTAACCGGCGCTCACCGGGGAGTGGCGGGCCTTACCCGCCCCCTTCGGGGGAACTGACAACGGAGAGAGATCGAGTCTATGCCGAATCATAAAGCTATCGCACGGCTACTCCTGCGCCGCCATGTAAATGATGAAACCGGATGCTGGGAGTGGCAGGGCTGCATTCAAGGCAACGGATATGGGCGCATAAGATTTAATGGACGGACCCAATACGTGCATCGACTTTCTTTTGAGGCCCACAAGGCGCCAATTCCGGACGGGCTTGATGTTTGCCACACCTGCGATAACCGGCGCTGCTTCAACCCCGACCACCTTTTCGCCGGAACCCGCACGGACAACATGCGAGACGCGGTACGGAAGGGCAGGCAAGCGCGAGGCGAGACGATTTCCAGGCTGCACAGAGGTGAGCTGTCCAACTTCTCGAAGCTTAAGAGACCTCAGGTAGTCGCCATCCGCGCCCTAAGGAGTAAAGGGGCCACCACTAATGAGCTCGCGACCCTGGCAAACGTGAGCGCGGACAACATACGCCGCATTTTGCGGAACGATACCTGGAAGGAGGCATAAATAATGGCTCGAGGCGTTAATAAGGCAATTCTCATTGGCAATCTTTGCTCTGATCCAGAGTGCAGATTTATGCCCTCGGGAGGAGCCGTGACCAATTTCAGAATAGCGACCAGCGAACACTGGAAGGATCGGCAGACCGGCCAATCCAAAGAGAGGACAGAGTTCCACCGCTGCGTGGCCTTCAACAAGCTCGGTGAGATATGCGGCGAGTACCTGAAGAAGGGCGCCAAGGTGTACGTGGAAGGCTCCCTGCGCACCCGGAAGTGGCAGGGCCAGGATGGACAGGACCGCTACACCACCGAGGTCGTGCTGAGCGAAATGCAGATGCTCGACGGGCGTGGTGGCCAGAGCCAGGAACCGACCAACACCGACCAGCAGTCCGCGCCGCCTGCCGATGATTTCGACAGCCCCGATGATCTGCCGTTTTGAGGAGCCGCCCATGATCCGCTACGCACTGTTGCTGCTCCCCTGCGCCGCCCTGGCCGACCCGACGCTCTACGTTCAGGGCGGCATGGGCTACCAGATCGGCATGACCGAACGCTGGACCTACGAGAGCGAACGCTACTCCGGGGAATACACGATGGACCTGCCGCCCCTGGTGGGCTCGGTGGAGGCCGGCATCAGCTACCGCAACTGGTTCATCCAGGGCCAGCACGTCAGCAGTGTGGAGACGGGCCAGGACCATGGGTTCAACGTCATCAGCGCCGGTTACCGGTGGGAATTCGAGTTTTAGGAGATCGCAATGACTGAGCAGCAGAGAGAAGCGCTTGAAGCGCTGGAATCTATTGGTCGCGCCGTCTGCATAACCCGGCACGGCACCATCCCGATCACTGTCGAGAAAGCCGCGATGGAGTGCTTCCGGGAGGAATTTAATACCATCCGCGCCGCCCTCTCCCATGCCGAGGGGGAGGCGGTGGACCATTGGGCCGTCCGCAATCCTGGACTGGCGGATCAGTTTCGAGCCGAGGCACAGGCCGTCCGCAAACGCCTAGGATTTGAGTCTGACGCGGATGACGTGTCACCGAACGACCTGCGAGAGCGCATCGCCGAGATCGAGGGCGCGCCCCAGGTGGCGGGCCTGACCGAGACGGCCATCAAGTCCAGCCCGGCATATCGCGCCCTGCATCGTGAGAAAGAGCACTTGCTGGGGCTGCTGAAAGATCAGGCGCCCCAGGTGGCGGTGCCGGAGGGCTTCACTGTGGTTCCGGTCCGGGAGTTCTACGTCATGAGCGAGGACGAGGACATTATCGGGGGAATCGGCAACGACTTTGAAGCCGGTAAGCACCTGCTGAAACTGGCTCAGGAGGGCGATCCCGAAAAAGCCTGGGGTCTGGTGGCGGACATCGACCAGACGAAGCTCGCCGCCGCCCCCACCGCGCCCGCCGGGGAGCTAGTTACCCGCTGCACCGCTGGCCTCGGCTGTGACGAAAAAGGCTATTGCGATGCCGCTGCGACTGGGCAGGGCGACCTGTGCGACCGTCGGACAATGGCCCACGAGCAACCTGTAAGCGATCCTGATGGGTTGCCGGAGCTGGAGGCCTACGACGCCGGACTAATGCCCGCTGGGGATTGGCCGGATTCCTGGTGGCAGGACTACGTCCGCTCCGAGCTGGGAGCCGCACATGAGTTCTATCAACAGCAACTCGACCAGCTTTTCCCGGCACCGGTCGAGAAGGAGAAGAAATAATGATCTATGCACTCTACGCTATCGCCGCCTATCTGATCGTCTCCCTGCTGGTGGTCGGCATTCTCTACGCCACCGGCCTCCACCGGCACGAACCGCACTGCCACCTCTGGTACATGGCTGCCAGTTGGCTGCCCCTCATTGTTGGCGCCACCTGGATTCATTTGCGGGACCGTCGCGCCAAGAAAGGGGGCCGCTCATGAAGATTTATGCAGTTATGAAGGGCGGCGAGATTCTGGACATCTCGACATGCGAGCGAGAAACCCGGGAAATCGCTGAGACCTGTTGCGGCTCCATGGTGGAGCTGGTGCCACGCGAATCCGCCCCCGCCCCGGATGAGCGGGAGATAGCGGCCCAGGCGATAGAACAGGCTGCCCGTGAGTATTTCAATGACGAGAGCGGGCCACACAATCTGCACGACTATCTGCTGTGGAGAGTAAAACTTCTCCGCGCCGGGAAGGAGGGTGAGTGATGCCCTGGTACACGACAGCAGATGCCAGACGCGATGCCGAGCGCCAATCCATAAAGTCTGAGCATGGCGACGATCTGGACGGCCTGGAAATCTACGTGTGCCAGTGCTGCGGCCACGAGGACCACCCGGACAGGTTCGGTAAATACTGCCCGAGCTGCGGGACCGACCTGGACGAGCTGGAAGCCGAGGAGCACCGCGATGAATGAGCGCACAGACCGCGAGCTGCTGGCAACGGCTGGGCCATGGCGAGCCCGGCGGTGCTACCGGCAGACAGACGATCCCGGCACCACCATCTGCCATTTTAGCGGCTGGGGCGTGTTCTCCGATGTCGATCATCACGGCGACCCGGAGGCCGACGCCCAGCTAATAGCCGCAGCGCCCGCGATGCTGGACGCCCTGAAAACGGCGCTGCGCGTTATCCGCGACCCTGAATCGCCAATCACCGATACCCTGTGGGCCAGCGGCCATGAAACGCTGGTAGACGCCATCGCCTACGCTGCCGCCATGGCAGAGGGAGGGGAGCAGTGAAGGGCGATCAGACTTCAGCGAACAACCCATGGCCAAGCCGACTATGGTTGGTCGGAGAAACCCACGAAAAGCGCCGGTCTTCCGCGAAGGAGCCCGGCTCCGTGGCATACGTCAGGGCTGACGAGTACGACGAACTGCTGGCGTGGGTCGAAGCGAACATGCCGGAGCCCCACCAGGGGCGTGGGGGTGGCGAGTGAGTGAGATGCCATCAGCGTTCAATGAGACATATCGCACTGCCAGGAAAGAGCATCGCTGCTGCGAATGTCGGAGCACAATCCGGGCCGGAGAGCGCTATCGCTATGTGTCCGGCGTCTGGGATGGCCAGGGGTGCAGCTTCAAGCAATGCGGCGACTGCGCCGAGCTTAGCGTCGCATTTACCACCGAAGCTGCATACCCGGAGGAGGCGCCGGGGCTGGGAATGCTCGCGGGGTTCATCACCGACGGCGACGAATGGCGCTATATCGATGAATCCCACCTGCATCGGCTGGGCCTCAGTTGGTGTCTGGAAGAAAGGGCCGCCCAGCGCGGCAGGGAGGAGTGATGGGCAAATATCTGGACCTGGACGACGCAGCCGCCGGCAACCCGGTGGCCGAAAGGGAACTGGCGGAGATGCGGGAGCGCATGGCAGCCCTGGAAACAGCGCTCGCCAAAGCCGCCGACATGCTCGAAATCTACGCCGTCAAGGTGGATGGCGAATGGGGCGATTGCCGGGATGCCGGCCAGCTTTATGCCGATGGCGAAATGCCGGAGGCACTGACGGAGGCCCGTGCCCTGCTCACCCAGGAGGAAGGAGGCTGAAATGCTCCAGCGAGAACTGATCAACATTGGCGAGTTCCAGCGGCGGGTCTGGGGTGAGAACGGCACCCCGCTCACCGCCCAGGCGATCCGGAACCAGCTCAAGCGCGGCGACCTGCCCGGGCAGCAGGTGGGCAAGCTCTGGTTTGTGGACTGGACGGCGTACCAGCGCCAGACTGGCGATGAATTGGTCGATGCGGTACTGAGGGCAGGATAATGGCGCCAAGGCCCAGGAAGAAGCGAAACAGCGGATTGCCGCCGAACCTCTATGCGAACGGGCGGGCGTTCAAATACCGCCGGCCGGACACGGGGACATGGCACGGCATGGGCGTAGATCGCGCCAAGGCTGTCGCCGCGGCGAACCAGCTTAACGGCCTGCTCATGGCCGGCAGCGACTTGGTGGCGGACGTGATGGGCGATTCGGTGAGCCTCAACGGGTTTCTGGACTACTACGAGGCCGAAGTGCTGCCCCCGCGCGAACTGGCGCAGGCCACCCTGGACCTATACGCCGTGCGTTTCCGGCAGATCCGGGCGGCGCTGGGCGAGCGTGACATCGCCCAGATCACCATCGGCATGGTCGCGGCGTTCCTCGACAGCCTGACGCCCCGGGCGTCGAATCAGGCCCGTGCCATCCTGGCAGACCTGTTTAACTACGCAGCCGCCAAAGGCCTGGTGGCGGACAACCCCGCCGAGGCAACGATACCCAGGCCCGAGAAGAAGACGCGGCGCCGGCATACCGTGGCCGGCGTCCAGGCGATCTATGCCGCCGCCGAACCCTGGTTGCGCAACGCCATGGACCTGGCCCTGCTCACCGCGCAGCGGCGCGAGGACATCCTGGCCATGCGGTTCGATGACATCCGGGACGGCGCGCTGCATGTGGCCCAGCACAAGACGCGGCGGGCCAGTGACGCCGGCTGGATTCGCCTACCGATGACTCCGCAACTCAAGGCCCTGGTGGCGCGGTGCCGGGATGACGTGCCCTCCCCGTTCCTGGTCCACCGGAAGCCGGAGCGGCGGGTGGCGAGCGGCCGGCACTGGACCCAGGTGGATAACCGGTATCTGACCCGGGCGTTTAAAGCGGCCAGAGACGCCGCCAACCCCTACCCTGACTGGTCACCGGAGCAACAGCCGGGATTCCATGAGCTGCGCGCCCTGAGCCTGCACCTGTACAAAAAGGCGGGCAAGGATGGGCAGAAATTGGCCGGGCACAGCACGCGGAAGATGACGAAGAATTACGAGGCGGATCACGAAGAAGTGGTGTGGACCGAGGCCGTAGCCGACCTGGATTTGAGCGAGATTACCGGCTGAGTTTTGATTCCATTTTGATTTTGTTTTGATTCGGCCCAGAAACGAAAAAGGGCCAGCGCTCGTAAGTCACTGACCCTTTTCGTTTTATTTGGTCGGGACGGAAGGATTCGAACCTTCGACCCCTTGCACCCCATGCAAGTGCGCTACCAGGCTGCGCTACGCCCCGAAATTGTGCTGCTCCGCCAGGGGAAGGTTCAGTGCGGCGAAGCGGCGGGAATCATAACGGATTCCCCTGTCGGATGGAACCCGGAATCCGCGCCGGTTGGCGCGGATGCTCAGGCTTTGAGCAGACGGCGTTCAGGGATGGCGCACGCTGTTGATGCGGTCCGCGTTGAGCACGTCCAGCACGTCTTCCAGTTCGACGATCATCTGCTTGATCATCTGGTGGTAGCGGGTGGACTGCTCGGCGTTGGCGTCGCCGGAGAGCTGCTGACGGGCGCCGCCGATGGTGAAGCCCTGCTCGTAGAGCAAACTGCGGATCTGGCGGATGGTGAGCACGTCCTGGCGCTGGTAGTAACGGCGGTTGCCGCGCCGCTTTACCGGTTTCAGCTGGGGGAATTCCTGCTCCCAGTAGCGCAGCACGTGCGGTTTGACGTCGCACAGCTCGCTGACCTCACCGATGGTAAAGTAGCGCTTGCCGGGGATCGCCGGCAGTTCGTCGTTATGACTGGGTTCGAGCATAGTCTTCCACCCGCTGTTTCAGTTTTTGCCCGGGACGGAAGGTGACCACGCGGCGCGCGGAGATCGGGATCTCTTCCCCGGTTTTCGGGTTCCGGCCGGGGCGCTCGCTTTTGTCACGCAGGTCGAAGTTGCCGAATCCGGAGAGCTTCACCGGCCGGTTGTCGGCCAGTGAGTCTCGAATCTGCTCGAAGAACATCTCCACCAGTTCCTTGGCTTCGCGCTTGTTGAGACCGAGCTCCTCGAACAGCCGGTCGGCCATATCTGCTTTGGTCAACGCCATTGGAAATGCCTCAATCCAGGCCCTTCTTCAGTCCCTGAGGGTCGCCTTAAACTGTTGTTTTAACTGAGATACTACCGCTTCCACCAGGTCGTTGACCTGGGCGTCCTTAAGAGTGCGCGAAGGATCCTGGAAGGTCAAGGTCAGCGCCAGGCTTTTGCGTCCGGCCTCGATGTTGTCGCCCTGGTAGAGGTCGAAAATATGCACCTGACGCAGGCGCTCGTCGCAGGCCTGGTGGGCGGCGGCGACCATCTCGCCGGCCGGCACGTCGGCGTCGACCACGAAGGCCAGGTCGCGCTGCACGCGGGGCTGGTCGGAGACCGGCTCGAAGTGCGGCAGGCGACCCAGACGCAGGGGCTCCAGGGCCAGTTCGAACAGGTAGAGGCCCTTGGGCAGGTCGAGCTGCGCGGCCAGGCGCGGGTGCAGGCGGCCCAGGTGGCCCACGGTGCGGCCGTCACGGGTGACTTCGGCGCACTGCCCGGGGTGCAGCGCCGGGTGGCTGCCCGGCCGGAACGCGAAGGCGTCCGGTTGTGACAGGGCCAGCAGGGCTTCCACGTCCCCTTTCAGGTCGTAGAAGTCCACCGGGCGCGGCTTGCCCTCCCAGTGGGCGGGCTGGGCGCTGCCGTAGAGCAGGCCGGCGACCATGGGTTCCTGGGCCAGGCCGTCCGGGCCGGGCACGAAGCGCAGGCCGGTCTCGAACAGGCGCAGGCGGCTGCACTGGCGGTTGACGTTGCGCTCGGCGGCGCTCAGCAGGCCGGCCATCAGGCCGGTGCGCATCACGCCCAGGTCGGCGGAGATCGGGTTGAGCAGCGCCAGCGGCGCGTGGTCCGGGTCCACCTTGGCCTGCAGCTCCGGGGCCACAAAGCTGTAGGTGATGGCTTCCATGTAGCCCCGGTCGCGCAGGGTGTCGCCCAGGCGGCGCAGCGGCAGCTCTTTCTCCGGGGCGGGGTCGCCGGCGGGGGTGCCGGCGGGCACGCGGCTGGGCAGATTCTCGTAGCCGTGCACGCGGGCCAGTTCCTCGATCAGGTCTTCCTGGATCGCCATGTCGAAGCGCCAGCTGGGGGCGCGCACCGACCACTGGCCGGCGCCGGTTTCGGTGACCGTCATGCCCAGGCGCTCGAGAATGTCGACGATGTTGGCGTCGTCCAGGGGCGCGCCCAGCAGGCGGGCGACGCGCTCGGCGCTCAGCTCGATGGTGGCGGGCTCGGGCAGCTTGTCCTCGGCCAGGGTTTCGTCCAGCGGGCCGGCTTCGCCGCCGGCGATCTCCAGGATCAGCGCGGTGGCGCGCTCCAGGGCGCGTTGTTGCAGGGCCGGGTCGACGCCGCGCTCATAGCGGTGCGAGGCGTCGGTGTGCAGGCCGTAGCGGCGCGCCCGGCCGACGATGGCCAGCGGGCTGAAGAAGGCGCACTCCAGGAACAGATCGCGGGTGTCTTCGGACACCGCGCTGGGGCGGCCGCCCATGATGCCGGCCAGGGCCAGGGGGCCGTTGTCGTCGGCGATCAGCAGGGTGTCGTCGTTCAGCTCCAGGGTCTGGTCGTCCAGGCTTTGCAGGGTCTCGCCGGCCTTGGCCCGGCGCACACGGATGCCGCCGGTCAGTTTGGCCAGGTCGAAGGCGTGCAGCGGCTGACCCAGCTCCAGCAGCACATAGTTGGTCACGTCGACGATCGGGTCGATGGCGCGCACGCCGGCGCGGCGCAGGCGCTCCACCATCCACAGCGGCGTCTCGGCGGCGGCGTTGATGCCACGGATCACCCGGCCCAGGTAGCGCGGGCAGCCGTCGCTGTCGTCCAGGGTCACCGGGAAGCGGTCGTCCAGGGTGGCGGGCACCGGCTCGATGGCGGGCTCATTGAGCGGGGTGCGGTTGAGCACGCCCACTTCCCGGGCGATGCCGCGCAGGCTCAGGCAGTCGGCCCGGTTGGGGGTCAGGTCCACTTCGATGACGGTGTCGTTCAGCGACAGGTAGTCGCGGATATCCGTGCCCACGGGGGCGTCTTCCGGCAGTTCCAGCAGGCCGTCGATGCGGTCTTCGAGACCCAGCTCGGAGCCGCCGCACAGCATGCCCTCGGAGGGCTCGCCGCGCAGCTTGGCTTTCTTGATCTTGAGGTCGCCGGGCAGCAAGGCGCCGACCCGGGCGAACGGCGCTTTCAGGCCTTCGCGGGCGTTGGGGGCGCCGCACACCACCGGGAAGGTGCTCTCGCCGTCGCTGACTTCACAGACGCGCAGCTTGTCGGCGTCCGGGTGCGGCTGGCAGCTTACGATTTGCCCCACCACCACGCCGGTGAACGGCGGCGCCGCCGGCTCCACGGCGTCCACTTCCAGGCCGGCCATGGTCAGTTGGTGGGCCAGGGTGTCGCTATCGATGTCCGGGTTGACCCATTCCCGCAACCAGGCTTCATTGAAACGCATTCTTTATAATCCCCTAGGCGAATTGCGACAAAAAGCGCGCGTCGTTTTCGAAGAACAGACGCAGATCGTTGACGCCGTAGCGCAGCATGGCGAGGCGCTCCACGCCCATGCCGAAGGCGAAGCCGCTGTAGCGGGTGGCGTCCACGCCGCCGTGCTCCAGCACCTTGGGATGGACCATGCCGCAGCCCATGATTTCCAGCCAGCCGCTGTGCGAGCACACCCGGCAGCCCTCACCGCCGCAGGTCATGCAGCCCACGTCCACCTCGGCGCTGGGCTCGGTGAACGGGAAGTAGCTGGGCCGGAAGCGCACCGGCAGGTCGTCCACCTCGAACACGAACTTCAGGAACGCCGCCACGGTGCCTTTCAGGTCCGCGAAGGTGATGTTCTCGTCCACCAGCAGCCCTTCCACCTGGTGGAACATGGGCGTGTGGGTGAGATCCGAATCGCAGCGGTAAACCCGCCCGGGGGCGATGATCCGGAACGGCGGCTCGCCCTTCTGCATCACGCGCACCTGCACCGGCGAGGTGTGGGTGCGCAGCAGACGACCGTCGCCGAAATAGAAGGTGTCGTGCATGGCCCGGGCCGGGTGGTGGGCGGGAATGTTGAGCGCCTCGAAGTTGTGGAAGTCGTCTTCCACCTCCGGGCCTTCGGCGATGTCGAAGCCCAGGCGCAGGAAGAAGTCTTCCATGCGCCGGCGCATGCGCGTGACCGGATGCAGCGCCCCGGGCTGTTCGCCGCGGCCGGGCAGGGTCACGTCCAGGGTCTCGGCGCTCAGCTGCTCGTTCAGGGCCGCTTCCTCGAGCGTTTGGCGGCGCTCGTCGATGGCCGCCTGAACGCGCTGCTTGGCTTCGTTGATCAGCGCGCCGGCCTTGGGCCGCTCTTCCGCGCTCAGCCCGCCCAGGCTCTTGAGCAGCGCGCTGATCTCCCCCTTCTTACCCAGGTAACGCACCCGCACGTCGTCCAGCGCGCGCGCGTCACCGGCCCCGGCCACTTCCGCCAGCGCCGCCTCCACCAGGCTTTCCAGGTTCTCCATCATACGATTTACCCGTTCCCGTGTTATCTATGCCTTGCTTCGGGAGCGCCAGTCGGGGCTCCCAAAACGAAAAAGGGGAAGAGCGCGAGCTCTTCCCCCGTTTCGGAGTGCTGTCGTGTAGGCTAACCGACAGTCAGCTCAGGCGGCGAGACTCGCTTTGGCTTTCTCGGCCAAAGCACCAAACGCTGCCTGATCGCGAACCGCCAGGTCCGCCAGCACTTTACGGTCGATCTCGATGGACGCCTTCTTGAGGCCGTCGATCATACGGCTGTAGGACATGCCGTTGACGCGGGCGGCGGCGTTGATCCGCACGATCCACAGACGACGGAACTGACGCTTGCGGACCTTGCGGTCACGGTAAGCGTACTGGCCGGCCTTGGTGACCGCCTGTACCGCCACGCGGAAGACGCGGCTGCGCGCCCCGTAATAACCTTTTGCTTGCTTGAGAATCTTCTTGTGCCGGCGACGCGCCTGCACACCACGCTTAACTCGAGCCATTGTTCAGACCTCCAAAAACCGGTGATTTAGCTGTAGGGCATCATGCGCTTGACCAGGGGCACATCGGACTCGTGTACCTGGGTCTTGGGGCGCAGATGACGAATCGTCTTGGCGGACTTCTTCGTCAGGATGTGGTTTTTGAATGCCTGCTTACGCTTGAAACCGGAGGCGGTTTTTTTAAAACGCTTTGCGGCCCCGCGGTTTGTCTTGATCTTTGGCATGGTACCTGTCTCAAGTTGTGTGAATAAAACAAAAGCAACCGGGGTTCCGGTTACTTTTTCTTCTTGCTGCCCGGGCTGAGCACCATGATCATCTGGCGCCCTTCCATGTTCGGGCGTTGCTCGACGGAACCGTGTTCCGCGAGATCGGCCTCCACCCGCTCCAGCAGTTCGCGACCCAGCTCCTGGTGAGCCATTTCGCGACCGCGGAAACGCACGGTGACCTTGGTCTTGTCGCCGGCCTCGAGGAAGCGCTTGAGGTTACGCAATTTCACCTCATAGTCGCCGGAGTCGGTGCCGGGACGGAATTTGATTTCCTTAAGCTGAGTCTGACGCGTCTTCTTGCGCGACTCCTTGGCTTTCTGCTTTTGTTCGAACAGATGCTTGCCGTAATCCATGATTCGGCAAACAGGCGGTTCCGCATCAGGGGAGATTTCCACCAGATCCAGTTGCTTGCCGCTGGCCTGCTCGATGGCCTCCTCTAAGGGAACGATGCCTACCTGCTCGCCATCGACGTCGATCAGTCGAACCTGAGTCGCCTGGATTTGCTGATTAATTCTGGCTCGCTGCTCGCGGCCTTTGCCTCCACGCTTAATGTCGTGAACCTCCAACTGGTTAATCGAACGAGGCCGCCATCACCTCAGCGGCTCTTGAATATAGCGGGTCATTCTAGGCGACCCCCGAGTCTGCGTAAACCTGGGGTGGCCAAGCGCTGAATTCAAGAGCGGCTCGAAACTGGTAGAACCGGGCGGATTCGAACCGCCGACCTCTGCCATGTCAAGGCAGCGCTCTAACCAACTGAGCTACGGTTCTGCAGAGGGGCGCAATTCTAGGCAGCCAGGACGCCGCTGGCAAGCCCTTATCGGCCTGTGGGGGCTATTTACGGCGGCCACCCCAGGCCGCTTCGATCTGGCGGGCGCGGGTAATGGATTCCTGTACCAGCTCGGACTGGTGCTCGGCGAATTCGCGGATGATCTCCAGGGCCGAGCGCACGTCGCGGCGGAAGATGGTCTCCACCAGCGCCTTGAAGAACGACAGGCACTCTTTCATCTCGTCGTTATCCAGGTGCAGCGCCATGAAATAGGTGCGCTGCAGGGCCGGGTGCAGGTCGGTGAGCACGTCCTCGACGAAGCCGTTGCGGGCGAACGGATAGGCGTGCTCCAGGAACTGGAAGCTGAGGTCGAAGAAGCGCTCCAGGTCCCGGTCGGAGGCCGCCACCTGCAACTCGTGGATGAGCGCGATGATCGGGTCCAGGTCGTCCTCGCGCACATTCTTGATCGCCTTGCGGATCACCAGACCCAGCAGCACCTGGACCAGCTCATAGAGGCCGCGCACCTGGCTTTCCGACATTTCCTTCACCACCGCGCCGCGGCGCGGCAGGATGTCGATCAGGTGGCGCCGCTCCAGGATCAGCAGCGCCTCGCGCACCGACCCCCGGCTCACTTCCAGCTCGCCGGCCACGCGCAGTTCCTGGATGCGGTCGCCGGCCAGCATGTCACCACGAATGATCTGCGCGGCCAGATGGCCGGCGATTTGTTCGGAAAGGCTTTCCCGGGCTTTAAAGGTCACGTTGGCCTGCGTCCGCTGACGAATGGAAGACGATGGAAATCACTTTGTCCGACTATAAAACAATCCGGCAGGACCACCAAGCCGGCGCCGAATGCAAAAAATCCACCCCGGGCATGACAAGCCTGTCCCGGTCTGGTTAATTGAGGGTACAGAGGGATTGCGGACGGCCACCACGCCAAGGGCAGTAATGAAAAGGCTAATCACCGAACTGGCGGAACTGGACGGCCTGTTCGACCAGTACGCGGAGCGCTTCGGGCGGGACCAGACGCCCTATCGGAACCACGTTTACCGGGTGATCAACCTGGTGGCGGCGCAGCGCACGCTCACCGGTGACGATCTGCGCAAGCTGGAGCTGGCCGGCTTCTTCCACGACGCCGGCATCTGGCTGGCGGGCACCTTCGACTACCTGCCGCCCTCGGCGCGGCTCGCCTGCCACTATCTGGAAGAGCACGGGCTGCAGAGCTGGAGCGACGAAATCCACGCCATGATCGTCCAGCACCACAAACTCACCCGCAGCGACGCACCCGCCGAAACCCTGGTGGAGGCGTTCCGGCGCGCGGACTGGATCGACCTTTCCCTGGGCCTGCTGCGTTTCGGCGTCGACCGGGAGCGCCTGCGCGAGATCAACCGGCGTTTCCCCAACGCCGGCTTCCACGCCCTGCTGCTGGGCCTCAGCGCCCGGCAGCTGATCACCCAGCCGTGGCGCCCGTTCCCGATGCTGCGGCTGTAGCTCGCCGGGGTAGGACCTTTTGTCACTTGGTGCGGATGCCCCTGATGGGGCAACATACCGGGTATGACAGCGGCCCCGCCCGGAGCCGCCGGATCACTCAGGAGCTTCGCCCATGACCGAAACCCTGGCCCTGGACTTGGCGCGTGCCCAGTTCGCGTTCACGATTTCGTTTCATATCATCTTCCCCGCCATCACCATTGGCCTGGCGAGCTATCTGGCGGTGCTGGAAGGGCTCTGGCTGTACACCAAGAACACGCTGTACCGGGACCTGTACCATTTCTGGGTGAAGATCTTCGCCGTTAACTTCGGCATGGGGGTGGTCTCCGGCCTGGTGATGGCGTACCAGTTCGGCACCAACTGGAGCTTCTTCTCCGAATTCGCCGGCAGCATCACCGGCCCGCTGCTGGCCTATGAAGTGCTCACCGCCTTCTTCCTGGAGGCCGGCTTCCTGGGCGTGATGCTGTTCGGCTGGAACCGGGTGGGCCCCGGGCTGCACTTCTTTTCCACCGTGGTGGTGGCCATCGGCACGCTGATTTCCACCTTCTGGATCCTCGCCTCCAACAGCTGGATGCAGACGCCCCAGGGCCACGAGATCATCAACGGCCAGGTGGTGCCGGTGGACTGGCTGGCGGTGATCTTCAACCCCTCCTTCCCCTACCGGCTGATCCATATGTCGGTGGCCGCGTTCCTGGCCACGGCGCTGTTCGTGGGCGCCTCCGCCGCCTGGCATCTGCTGCGCGGCCGCGACAACCCGGCGGTGCGCAAGATGTTCTCCATGGCGATGTGGATGATGGTGCTGGTGGCGCCGGTGCAGGCGGTGATCGGCGACTTCCACGGGCTCAATACCCTGGAGCACCAGCCCGCCAAGGTGGCCGCCATGGAGGGCCACTGGGGCGGCGAGGAGGCCGCCGACGGCGAGGGACTGCCGCTGATCCTGTTCGGCTGGCCGGACATGGAGGAAGAGCGCACCCGTTTCGCGGTGTCGGTGCCCCACCTGGGCAGCCTGATCCTCACCCACAGCTGGGACGGCACCATTCCGGGGCTGAAGGAATTCGCCCCGGAGGACCGCCCCAATGTGCCGATCGTGTTCTGGTCGTTCCGGATCATGGTGGGCCTGGGGATGCTGATGATTCTGCTCGGCGGCCTGAGCCTGATGCAGCGCTGGCGGGGGCGGCTCTACGACAGCCGCTGGTTCCTGCGCTTCGCGCTGCTGATGGGCCCCGCCGGGCTGATCGCCATCCTGGCCGGCTGGTACACCACCGAAGTGGGCCGCCAGCCCTGGGTGGTATACGGGCTGATGCGCACCGAAGACGCGGTTTCCACCCATTCCGCCACCACCCTGGGCGTGTCCCTGGCGCTGTTCGTGGTGGTCTACCTGTTCGTGTTCGGGGCCGGCGTGGCGTACACCCTGCGGCTGGTGCGCAAGGGCCCGCAACTGGAAGAAGGCACCCGGGAAACCAGCGGCGGGCCGGGGCGGCCACGGCATGCCATGCGCCCCCTGTCCGCGGTGGAGGAAGACCTGGACGACGATCAAGACACGGACGGAGGGCGCTGAGCCATGGGTATTGATCTGCCTCTTATCTGGGCGCTGATTATCGGTTTCGGCGTCATGATGTACGTGCTGATGGACGGCTTCGACCTGGGCATCGGCATCCTTTATCCCTTTATTCCCGACCGCCACCACCGCGACGTGGCGATGAACACCGTGGCGCCGGTCTGGGACGGCAACGAAACCTGGCTGGTGCTGGGCGGCGCGGGCCTGCTGGCGGCCTTCCCGCTGGTCTACTCGGTGGTGCTCACGGCGCTCTATCTGCCGCTGATTTTCATGCTGCTGGGGCTGATCTTCCGCGGCATCGCGTTCGAGTTCCGCTTCAAGGCCCGCGACCACGAGCGCCACATCTGGGACAAGGCCTTTATCGGCGGCTCCTTCACCGCCACCTTTTTCCAGGGCGTGGTTCTGGGCGCCTACGTCAGCGGCCTGCCGGTGGAGAACGGCGCCTACCCCGGCGGCCCGTTGGACTGGATCGCGCCCTTCCCGCTGTTCACGGGCGTCGCCCTGGTGTTCGCCTACGCCCTGCTCGGCAGCACCTGGCTGATCATGAAAACCGAGGGCGAGCTGCAGTTCCGCATGTTCCACCTGACCCGGCCGCTGATGTGGATTCTGCTCGCCGCCATCGCCGTGATCAGCCTGTGGACGCCGCTGCGCGATCCGGTGATCGCCGAGCGCTGGTTCAGCTTTCCGAATATCGTCTGGTTCTCGCCGGTGCCGCTGCTGGTGGTGGGCGCCGCCCTGCTGATGCAGCGGGCCCTGGCCCGGGGCCGGCCGGTGGCGCCGTTCCTGCTGGCGCTGCTGCTGATGTTCCTGGGCTACGCCGGGCTGGCGATCAGCGGCTGGCCGAACATCCTGCCGCCGGACATTTCCATCTGGGAAGCGGCCGCCCCGCCCCAGAGCCTGGGCTTCGCCCTGGTGGGCGCGTTGCTGATCATCCCCTTCATTCTGATGTACACCGCCTTCGCCTATTACGTGTTCCGGGGCAAGGTGCGCCCCGGCGACGGCTACCACTGACGCGTTGAGGAGTCCGCATGCAAGGTCGTGAAACCCGGGACCGCGACGGCGCCACCGCCCCGTTGCGCAAGCGGCTGGGCTGGTTGGTGCTGATCTGGGTGGCCAGTGTTCTGACGCTGGGAGGGGTGGCCTGGTTGATGCGCTTGTTCATGAACGCCATCGGCCTGCAGACCAACTGAACCGGCGTGTAAGAAAATCCTCACGAAAAAGTTACTCACAGATTCTGTGGATAACTCTGTGCATAGTCTGTCAGGAACTGTCCCCAGGGCCCATGATCACGCCGATGACCCCTAAATGACGAAAAAATATCCATATTATTAATTTCAATAAAATCAATCAGTTACAAACCTTTCCTTCACAAATCAAGCGGTTACGGGTGCTTGCTAAAAGTGAAATGAGCAATCGCCGTCCGCTGTGCAAAACTCCCAGCCACGGAATGCCCTTTCACGGCGCTGTCACAGGCTGCTGGCGCCGTTTTGGTGCGAAATCGCTGACAGGCCGTGCGCCGCTCACGGACGCACCAGACGGGCGTTAACCACCCCTTCCAGGGCACGGATTCTGGCCATCGCCGCCTCGGTGGGTTCTTCCTCCAGGTCCAACAGGTTATAGGCCAGCTCGTCGCGGCTTTTATTGAGCATGTCGATCACGTTGATGTCGGCGTCCGCCAGCACCGACAGCACCTGGCCGAGCATCTTGGGGATGTTGCGGTTGGTCACCGCCAGACGTACGCCCGGGCCCGGCTCCAGAATCAGGTCGGGGAAGTTCACCGAGTGGCGGATGTTGCCGTTTTCCAGGAAGTCGGTGAGTGCCTCGGCGGCCATCACCGCGCAGTTCTCCTCGGATTCGCCGGTGCTGGCGCCCAAATGGGGCAGCGCCAGCACGCCGGGAACGCCGGTCAGCGCCAGGCTGGGGAAATCGGTGACGAAGCCGCGCAGCTTGCCGGCGCGCAGCGCCTCGGCCACCGCCGCGTCGTCGACGATGCCCTGGCGGGCGAAGTTGAGCAGCACCGCGTCTTCCTTCATGGGCGCCAGCTGGGCGGCGCCGATCAGATTCCGGGTGGCGTCCAGCAGCGGCAGATGCAGGGTGACGTAATCCGCCCGCGCGAGCAGCGCTTCCAGGCTGGCCATGGGGGACACCTGGCTGGGCAGCCGCCAGGCGGCGTCCACGCTCAGCGCCGGGTCATAGCCGATCACGTTCATGTCCAGGGACAGGGCGGTGTGCGCCACCCGCGAACCGATCGCGCCCAGCCCCACCACGCCCAGGGTGCGGCCGCGCAGCTCGCGGCCCTGGAAGTGCTTCTTGCCCTCTTCCACCTGGCGGTGCAGGTCCGCTTCGCTGTCCGCGCGCAGCCCGGCCACCCAGTCCAGCCCCTCGCGCAGGTGGCGCGAGGCCAGCAGCAGGCCGGCCACCACCAGCTCCTTGACCGCGTTGGCGTTGGCGCCGGGAGTGTTGAACACCGGAATACCCCGCGCACTGCAGTGGGCCACGTCGATGTTATTGACGCCGGCGCCGGCGCGGGCCACGGCTTTCACCGTCGGAGGGATGTCGTCGCCGCCGAGGGGGTGGCTGCGCAGTAACAGGGCGTCCGGTTCGGACAATTCGCTGGCGACCTCGAAACGGTCGCGGGGGAAGCGCTCCAGGCCGCGCAGGGCGATCTGGTTGTAGGTGCGAATGCGGAACATGGCGGTCCTCCGAAGGGCTGCTGGGTCACCACAGCCTCTCCGTAAACCGCCCTGATTTCCAGAGTTATTGCTGGAAGGTCATGCCCAGACGGCGCCCTACTTCCTCGTAGGCTTCGATCACGTTGCCCAGGTCCTGACGGAAGCGGTCCTTGTCCATCTTCTCGCGGGTGTCCTTGTCCCACAGCCGGCAGCCGTCCGGGGAGAACTCGTCACCGAGCACCACCTCGCCGTGGAACAGGCCGAATTCCAGCTTGTAGTCCACCAGCAGCATGTTGGCGTCCAGGAAGCGTTTCTTGAGCACGTCGTTGACCTTGAAGGTCAGCTCTTTCATTTTTTCGATGTGCTCGGGCTCGGCCCAGCCGAAGCTGCGCACGTGGTATTCGTTGATCATCGGATCGCCCAGGGCGTCGTCCTTGAGGAACAGCTCGAAGGTGGGCGGATTCAGCTCCTTGCCCTCCTCGACGCCCAGGCGGCGCACGATGGAGCCGGCGGCGATGTTGCGCACCACGCACTCCACCGGAATCATGTCCAGCTTCTTGACCAGCGACTCGTTGGCGCTGAGCAGTTTTTCGAAGTGGGTGGGAATGCCCGCCTCGTGGAGCATCTCCATGATCGCCGCGTTGAACTGGTTGTTCACCGCGCCCTTGCGATCCAGCGCTTCTTTCTTCTTGCCGTCGAAGGCGGAAGTGTCGTTGCGGAACACGATCACCAGCCGCTCCGGATCGTCGGTGGTGAATACGGACTTGGCTTTACCCGCGTAGAGTTCGTCGCGCTTTTCCATGACCTACCTGCGTTAGTTTGAGAACCCCGCGCGCTCGCCGCCGGGGCGTCTTAGTGAATGTCGAGCCAGCCGAAGCCCTGCTCCTGGCTGGCCACGCGGATACGCTCCCGGCCCGCCTCCACCGCCTGGTGGATCCAGCCCAGGGCGTGGTCCGGCGTATTGTTCTGCTCACTCAGGTGCGACAGCACCAGGTGCTGCAGCCGGTCCACGTTGCAGTGGCCCAGCAGCGTCGCCGCCTGCTGATTGCTCAGGTGGCCCAGATTACCACCCACCCGCCGTTTCAGGGACGCCGGATAGGGGCCCGCGGCGAGCAGCTCCGGCTCGTGGTTGCACTCCAGCACCAGGGCGTCGCATTCGCGATAGGCGTCCACCACATGGGGCGTCAGCGATCCCAGGTCGGTGAGCACACCCAGCTCCCGTTGCCGCCAGCTGAAGCGGTACTGGCAGGGCTCCAGGGCGTCATGGGGCACGGTCACCGGCGTCACCGTCATGTCCGCCAGCTCGAAGGTCCGGCCCGGGCGCACTTCGCGCCAGTCGGCGCCGTGGAAACCGGCGGCCTTGCCGGTTACCGCGCGGGCGGTGCCGAAGGTGCTGTAAAGAGGGGTTTTGTACTTGCGCGCCAGGGCGCCGGCGCCGCGCACGTGATCGCCGTGCTCGTGGGTCACCAGCAACGCGGCCAGATCCGTGGCGCTCAGCCCCAGGGCCGCCAGCCGGCGTTCCGTTTCACGCAGGGAAAAACCGCAATCCACCAGCACCAGCAGATCGCCGGCGCACACCAGGGTGCCATTGCCTTTACTGCCACTGCCCAGGGACGCCAGCCGCAAGAACGCTCTCCCCCTAAACGGCCCGGCCGGCGGCCGGAGCCCGGTTCACAATTCGCCGTGGATGCTTTCCAGGATAGCCAGGCCGGAGGTCTTTCCGGCCAGCGCCGTGCCTTCCTCGTTGAGCACCGCCACCTGGATACCATTGGTGGTGTGGCTCAATTTGAGGCGCGCCTGGGGCGGCTGCAGCTGGTAACGCTCGGGCACGGTCAGGAAGAACACCCCCTGGTCCCGGTTGCGGTCGGTGACGCGCAGATCGGTCTGGGTCAGCGCCTCGCTGACCTTTTCCCAGGCCCAGGCGAAGCTGGTGGGCATCATGATGATCGGGTAGCCGCTGCCGTCTTTCGCCAGCACCGCCTGGCCGGTGTTGTCGGCCGGCGCCGCCGGGGTCTCCTCTTCCTCGTCATCGGCTTCGCCGGGCGCCGCCACCAGCTGCGGCGGACGGGGCGCTTCGAATTTGTCCTCGCCCTCGCCCTTGCCCTGCAGGCGGCGCTCCATCTGCGGCACCGCGTAGAGCGGGTCCGCGCCGATGAACACCATATCCCCGGGTACCGTGATCGGCTCCAGCACTTGCGCTTCGCGGTAGCGCAGGCTGTTATCCGGAATCAGGCCGCAACCGGCCACGCTCAGCGCCACGGCGCCGGCAACAATCAAACTACGATGCATTATCCCTCCAGGAGACCGCAGCTACGCAGCGTTTCGCGCAAGCGTGGCTGGGCGGCCTCCGACAAATGAACCAGCGGCAAACGGATGCCGCTGTCGATCAGACCCATTTCGTACAGGGCCCATTTCACCGGAATCGGGTTGGCTTCCAGGAATAGATCACGGTGGAGGGGTTCCAGTTCCGCGTTCAGGGCGCGGGCACGGTCCACGTCGCCGTCCACCGCCGCCTGACACATGGCGGCCATCTTCGCCGGCGCCACATTGGCGGTCACCGAGATGTCGCCGTCGCCGCCGGCCAGAATCAGCTCCAGGGCGGTGGCGTCGTCGCCGGAATAGATCAGAAAATCGTCGCCGCAGCGCTCACGGATTTCCCGCGCGCGCTCCAGGTTGCCGGTGGCTTCCTTGATGCCGACGATGTTCGGCACCTTGGCGAGACGCTCCACGGTTTCCGGCAGCAGGTCACAGGCGGTGCGGCCGGGCACGTTGTAGAGAATCTGCGGGATGTCCACCGCCCGGGCCACGGCCAGGAAATGCTGATAGAGGCCTTCCTGGGGCGGCTTGTTGTAGTACGGCGTCACCAGCAGGCAGGCGTCGGCGCCGTCACGCTTGGCGTCACGGGTAAGGCGGATGGCTTCCTCGGTGCTGTTGGCGCCGGTACCGGCGATCACCGGAATCCGTTTGTCGGCCACCGCCACGATCTCGCGGACCACACTGTCGTGTTCCTCGAAGCCCAGGGTGGCGGACTCACCGGTGGTGCCCACCGCCACGATTCCATGGGTGCCCTGCTCCACATGCCAGTTGACCAGACCGCGCAGACGTTCCCAGTCCACCGATCCGTCTTCGCGCATGGGGGTTACCATTGCCACGATGCTGCCGCGAATCATGCCGCTTCCTCTTAAACGCTTTCGACGCCTTGATTAATGGAGCGCTATGGTAAACCCCGCCCGAAGGGCGGACAAGCGTTGCCCGGCCCGGTAAGCTGTGCCGCTGGCGGCCCCGAGGCCGCGATCAGGCAGTAGCAGGAGACAACCATGACGATCAAAGAAGGACAGCCGGCGCCGGACTTCACCGCCCCGGCCACCAGCGACACCACCATCACCCTGTCGGCCCTGAAGGGCAAGAAAGTGGTGCTCTATTTCTACCCCAAGGACAGCACCCCGGGCTGCACCACGGAAGGCCAGAACTTTCGCGACCTGTACCCCAACTTCCAGGAAGCCAACTGCGAAATCCTCGGTGTGTCCAAGGACTCCCTGCGCCGCCACGAGAACTTCAAGGCGAAGCAAGAGTTCCCGTTCGAGCTGATCAGCGACGAGGACGAAACCGTCTGCCGCCTGTTCGACGTGATCAAGCTGAAGAAGATGTACGGCAAGGAATTCGAGGGCATCGAGCGCAGCACCTTCCTGATCGACGAAGAAGGCGTGGTGCGTGACATCTGGCGCAAGGTCAAGGTCAAAGGCCACGCCGAGGACGTCCTCGACGCCGTCCACGGCCTCTGACTTCCGTGCCACCGGGCCCGCCGGAGCGGGCCTTGTGGGAGCGGGCCCAGCCCGCGAAAGGCAAGCTTTGCTTGCCGGCAAAGGTTGCCCCGCAGGATCCCAGAGCACTCTCTATTACTCCTTACTCCCCTCCACTTCCCCCGCCGGCAACCGCCACGCATCGCTGCGCTTGGGCCACGCATTGATCACCGCCTTCAGCAAGGTCGCCAGCGGAATCGCGAAGAAAATCCCCCAGAAGCCCCACACGCCGCCGAAGAACAGGATCGCGGTGATGATCGCCACCGGGTGCAGATTGACCGCCTCGGAGAACAGCAGCGGCACCAGGATGTTGCCGTCGATGAACTGAATCACCCCGTAGATCACCATCACCAGCGCGAAGTCGCCGCCCCAGCCGAACTGCAGGTAGGCCACCGCCGCCACCGGCACGGTGACGATGGTGGCGCCGATATAGGGAATCAGCACCGACAGCCCCACCAGCACCGCCAGCAGCACCGCGTAGTTCAGGCCCAGCAGCAGGAACGCCAGGAAGGTCACCGACCCCACCAGCAGGATTTCCACCGCCTTGCCGCGCACATAATTGGCGATCTGCTGGTCCATTTCCTGCCACACGTGGGAGAGAATACGCCGCCGCTCCGGCAGAAAGCCCAGCACCCAGCCCACCAGCTTCTCGCGGTCCTTGAGGAAGAAGAACACCAGCAGCGGCAGCAGCACCAGGAACACCAGGATTTCCAGCATGTTGGGAATCGACGACAGCGACAGGGTGAGCACCGACTGCCCCAGCTGGGCCAGCTCCCGCTGGGCGATGGTGACCAGGGTGTTCACCTGCTCCATGGAGATCATTTCCGGATAGCGCTCCGGCAGGCTGCGCAGCCAGGTCTCGGTGGTGCGCAGAATATCCGGCAGCTGGTCGCGCACCAGCAGCACGGTCTGGCGCCACAACAGCGGCATCAGCACCACCAGCACCGCCACCAGGGCGGCCAGGAACACCAGAAACACCAGGTTCACGGAAAGCACCGGCGGCACCCGGTAGCGGTTCAGGGCGGTGACCAGCCCCTGCATCAGGTAGGCCACCACCAGCGCCGCCAGCACCGGCGCCAGAATGCCGCCGAACAACAGCACCACGGCGAAGCCCGCCAGCAACAGAAACAGCAGGTACACCGCCTCCTCGTCGGAGAACCAGGCATTGAACCAGCCTTTAAGCACATTCAGCATCGGAGAACCTCGGGCCTAGTCGCCACAACGAATGAGAAAGCGGAATTCCCGCTCGTCCTGCTCGTGGCGAACCAGCTCATGGGAAGACTGTCGAAGATATTCAGGGATGTCCCGGGCCGACCCGGCGTCGGTGGCCGTCACTTCCAGCAAGGCACCGGCCTGCAGGGCGCGCAACGCCTGCCGGGTCTTGAGCAGCGGCAGCGGGCAATTCAGACCGCGGGCATCCAGATATTTGATATCCATGGTGTGATCCGTTCGCAGGGGCGGTCATTATAGGGCACATGACGGCATTATCAGAGACACCTCGTCGCGACAGAATCATGGTGACACGAAAAATGCGGATCGCTAAGGAGAGTCCATTTTGATCGCTGCCGCGCGCTTCGCTCTTGTGGCCTTGCTGTGCCTGGGCGCGGGCCTGGGCCAGGCCCAACAACAGGATCTGCCGGAACTGGGCGACCCCACCGTGGCGATCATTTCCGCCGAGCAGGAGTACCGGCTCGGGCGCGGCTGGCTGCGCGACCTGCGGGGCCAGACGTCGATCATGGAAGACCCGCTGGTCCAGGAGTACGCGGAACATCTGGTCTACCGGCTGGCGTCCTTCAGCGAGCTGAACGAACCGGACCTGGCGATCGTGGTGATCAACAGCGCCGCCATCAACGCCTTCGCCGTGCCCGGCGGGGTGATCGGCCTCAACGCCGGCCTGTTTCTGAACGCCGCCAGCGAGGACGAGGTGGCCAGCGTGGTCGCCCACGAAATCGCCCACGTCAGCCAGCGGCACTTCACACGCCGCTACATGGACTCGAAACGGCGCGGCCCGGCGGTGCTGGCCGCCATGCTGGCGAGCATCGCCCTGGCCATCGCCGGCAGCGGCGACGCCGGCATGGCCGGCATCGCCGCCACCCAGGCGGCGTCGATCCAGGCGCAACTGGCCTACTCCCGCCACAACGAATACGAGGCGGACCGGGTGGGCATGCAGATTCTCGCCGCCGCCGGCATGGACCCCAGCGCCATGCCGCGCTTCTTCGAGCGCATGCTGGAGCAGCAGCGCTATTCCGGCGACCCGCCGGAGTTTCTGCTCACCCACCCGCTCACCGCCGAGCGGGTCGCCGACTCCCGCGCCCGGGCGCGCTCGCTGAGCGCGCCGCCGGCCAATCCGTCAGCCTCCTTCGAGCTGGTGCGCGCGCGCATCCAGGCCCGTTACTTCGACGGCCAGGAACGCGCCCGGGATTACTTCGGGCGGCGCCTGGAGAGCAACGACCGCGTTCAGAAGCAGGCGGCGCGCTACGGGCTCGCCCTCACCGACCTGAAAGAGGACCGCTACGACGCGGCGCGCCGCGCGCTCACCGAGCTGGTGGAGGCGCACCCGGACCAGATCTGGTTCCAGCTGGGTCTGATGGAAGTGGATATGGATCAGGGCCGCTACGCCGACGTGATCGAGCGCGGCAAGGAGGTGCTCACCATCAACCCCAAGGACTACGCCGCCTCGGTGATGACCGCCCGCGCCTACCTGCTGAGCAAAAAGCCGGAACAGGCGGCGCCGCTGCTGGAGCCGCTGCTGCTGCAGCGGCCCAACGACCCGATGCTGTGGTCGCTGGCCGCCGACGCCTGGGGCAACAGCGACCAGAACGCCCGCGCCCACCGGGCCCGGGCGGAAGTGCTGTTTCTTCGCGGTCAGGATCAGGCCGCCCTGCGGCAGATGCGTTTCGCCCTGGACGAGGCCGACGGCCAGTTCGCCCTGCGCAGCAAACTGAGCGCACGCATGAGCGAAATGGAGCGGCTGTCCTCGGAGGAATTCTAAGGGCGCCCGGAACGGCGCCCCGATGGATCAGGGTTTAAGGCGGGCGCCGAACTCGAGCATGCGGTCCAGCGGCTTCATGGCCTTGGCCGCCAGGGCCGGGTCGACGAAGATTTCCTGGCCGCAGCCGTTGTCGTCTTCCAGCACCGCCAGGGTATTTTCCAGGCCGTTCATGGCCATCCACGGGCAGTGGGCGCAGCTGCGGCACGCCGCGCCGCTGCCGGCGGTGGGCGCTTCCACGAAGGTCTTGTGCGGCGCCAGCTGCTGCATCTTGTAGAAGATGCCCTTGTCGGTGGCGACGATAAAGGTCTGGTTGTCCATCTCCTGGGCGGCCTTGATCAGCTGCGACGTGGAGCCGACCACATCCGCCATTTCCACCACCGACGACGGGGACTCCGGGTGCACCAGCACCGCCGAGCCCGGATAAGCCGCCTTCAGATCCTCCAGCCCCTGGGCCTTGAACTCTTCGTGGACGATGCAGGCACCGTCCCAGCAGAGCACGTCGGCGCCGGTTTTACTGCGCACATAATTGCCCAGGTGCTTGTCCGGCGCCCACAGAATTTTCTCGTTGCGCTGATCCAGGTATTCAATCAGTTCCACCGCGATGGAGGACGTCACCACCCAGTCGGCGCGCGCCTTCACCGCCGCCGAGGTGTTGGCGTACACCACCACGGTGCGGTCCGGATGCTGGTCGCAGAACGCCGCGAACTCGTCTTCCGGGCAGCCGATGTCCAGGGAACAGGTGGCTTCCAGGGTCGGCATGAAGACCCGCTTTTCCGGGCTCAGAATCTTGGCGGTCTCGCCCATGAAACGCACGCCGGCCACGATCAGGGTGCTGGCCGGGTGGTCGCGGCCGAAGCGCGCCATTTCCAGGGAATCGGCCACGCAACCGCCGGTCTCCTCGGCCAGGGCCTGGATCTCGGGGTCGGTGTAATAGTGGGCCACCATCACGGCGTCACGGGCCTGTAACCGTTCTTTAATGCGCTGACGGTACAGTGAACGCTGATCGTCGGTGAGTTCGGTCTGCTCGTTAGCGCCCGCCAAATGGGCGCGCACGATCTCTTGGGCCTGTGCTGTCATACGGCATCACCACCCCAGGGTAAGGGGACTATCAATCGCTTGAGGCACCTGCTGTCCAGGATACCACTTTGGTCTCGGTGTCGGGATCATACCATATTGGTCTTAGCAGGACGCTGACCATGACCAAAAGCGACAGCCTCATCGCCTTATATGGACGCCGCGCCGCCCGGATTCAAGCCCTCGCCGCCCCGATAATCCGGGCCGGCGGCGAGCAGATGCACGGTGCTGATGGCCCGCTCCATGAAGGCGCCCTGGCAGTAACACAGGTAGTAATCCCACATTCTGCAGAAGCGTTCGTCGAAGCCCAGTTCACGGATGCGCGGCAGCGCGCTGATAAACCGGGCCCGCCAGTCCTCGATGGTTTTGCCGTAATGGGCGCCGATGTCTTCCAGCCCCACCGGCATCAGCCTGGTGTTCTTGCGCAGCGCCTGGCACATCACCGTCACTGACGGCAAAAAGCCGCCGGGGAAGATGTAGCGCTTGATGAAGTCCACGTTGTCGCGGGCGTATTCGTAGCGCTGGTCCGGCACCGTGATCGCCTGCAGCAGCAGCAGCCCTTCCGGCTTGAGGCGCTGGTTGAGCACGCGGAAGTATTCGTCCAGGAACTGGTGGCCCACCGCCTCGATCATTTCCACGGAAACGATGCGGTCGTAGCGGCCCTGCAGCTCCCGGTAATCCTGCTCGAGCACCTGGATACGGTCGGACAGGCCGGCTTCGCGGACCTGTTCGCGGGCGAACCGGGCCTGTTCCCGGGAGATGGTGGTGGTGGTCACGCGCACCCCGTAGTGGCGGGCGGCGTGCAGCGCCAGACCGCCCCAGCCGGTGCCGATTTCCAGCACTTCCATGCCCGGGGCCAGGCGCAGGCGCTGGCAGATCAGATCCAGCTTGTGAGTGGCGGCGGTTTCCAGGTCGGCGTCCGGGCTCGGATAGATGGCGCTGGAATACATCATGTGCCGGTCCAGGAACAGGGCAAAGAAATCATTACCCAGGTCGTAGTGGGCGGCGATATTGCGGCGCGATCCGTTCAGGGAGTTGCGGTTCATGGCGTGCAGGGCCTTGAGCGCCGGCTTGGCCAGCCAGGCGGCGGCGCCTTCCAGCGCCCGCATGGCGTCCACGTTGGCGGCGAAGAAGCGCACCACCGCGACCAGATCCGGGCTGTCCCAGGCGCCGTCCATGTAGGCTTCGGCGGCGCCCAGGGCGCCCCCGGTCATCATCTGCCGGTAGCTGTCCCAATCATGGATACGGATCTCGGCGGCGCCTTCGGCCGCCGTGTCGCCAATGGACACGGTCTCGCCGTCGGGCTCATGCAACACCACGCCGCCCTTAGGCATCTTCGCCAGGTGTCCCTGCACCAGCCGTCGGGCCAGACTTTGCGCCCAGGACGGGCGCTGACCCACCAGCGCCTTATCACCGTCCATCATGAGTGTTCTCCCCATTACCTTGCTTATCTTTACCCGGGTGGGCGTGGAACCGGGCGCCCTTGCGCCAAAGCTTCCAGGCCTGCCAATAGATGCCCGCCACTGTTTTCACGCTCTGCGCGCCGAAGCGGCGTATCACCCGCGCCATGGCGGGTGCGTCGGCCTCCGCCATGTGCATTTTCAGGCCGGCGGCGAAAACCAGCTGGTCGCCGTCCCGGTCCTCCAACGTTAGGCGCAGATCGGGAAATAAGGCGTGAAGATGCCAGTGATAGCGCAGCCCCAGCGGCAGGAAGGGCGACACATGGAAGGTCTTTTCATGGGTCACCGTTTGCGGCCCCGGCCCCTGGCTCAGGGTCAGGGCGTAGATATGGCGTTCATGCCAGGGGGTGTTGCGCACCTCCGCCAGCATCGACGCCGGCCGTTCGGCGCCGTCCGGAAAGTGGAAGTACAGCACCAGGGGGTTGAACAGCATGCCGAAGGTGCGCCACTGGCCGAGCATGAACACCCGGCCGGCGCGCCAGTCCAGACCGGCCTCGGCGGCCCTGTCGCGCACCTTGTCGCCCAGCGGCCGGCGGTCGGCGTCGATGAAGTCCCGGTCGCGGAACGTCACCGGACGCCAGCGGCGGCCCCACAAACGCTGGCGGGCCAGCATCCGGTCCGGCGCGTCCACATCGCACCACACCAGCCACAGCGGATAGCGGAAGGCGTGCCGCATGGGGGTATGGCGCTGATGCCACACCTGGCCGGTGGCGAGCGCGAAGCGGGGAATCACAGCGCCGCTCCCCGGCCGCCGCCCTGGCCGCGGGCGGCGATGCCTTCCACCACATCCAGCGCCGACACCACGCCGTCTTCATGGAAGCCGTTGCGGCACCAGGCGCCGCAGAACCAGGTGCGGTTCTCGCCGTTGGCGGCCAGCAGGCGTTCGCGGGCAAGCAGCCCCTCGGTGGTGAACAGCGGGTGGTGGAACACCTCCCGGCGGATCACCGTTTCCGGGCGGATCCGGTCACCGGCATTGAGGGTCACGCAGAAGGTCTCCGGCGCTTGAAAGCCCTGCAGAATGTTCATGTTGTAGGTCACCTGTACCGGCTCCGCGTCATCGGTGCGCCCCAGCAGGGCGTTCCAGCTCGACCACACCCGGCGGCGCTTGGGCAGCATCGCGGTGTCGGTGTGCAGCACCACGTCGTTGGGCTGGTAGCGCAGGTCCGCCAGGCAGTCCCGCTCACGCGGGCCCGCGTCGTCCAAAAGCGCCAGGGTCTGGTCGCTGTGGCAGGCCATCACCACCTGATCGAAACGGTGGCTGTCGCCGCCGGCTTGCACCGTGACGCCCTCGCTGTCCCGGCGCACACCGGTGACCGGCGTGGCGGTGTGGAAGCGGGCGCCGCAGGCGGCGCGCAGGGCTTCCACATAGCGGCTGGAGCCGCCGGGCACCACGTACCACTGGGGCCGGTTCCGCAACGCCAGCAAACCGTGGTTGATAAAAAACCGCACGAAGAACTTGGCCGGAAACGCTTCCATCTGCGCCAGGGAGCAGGACCAGATGGCGCCGCCCATGGGCAGAATATAATGCCGCCGGAAGCGCTCGCCATAGCCCTGTTCGTTCAGATAAGCGCCCAGGGGCTGCTCGCCGGCGTCGCTGTCCAGCAGCGCCGGCGCCTCCCGGTTGAAGCGCAGAATATCGCGCAGCAACGCCCAGTGACCGGGGTCCAGCAGATTGCGGCGCCGCCCGAAAAAGCCGCCCAGGCCGTCGCCGCAGTATTCCACGCCGGTTTCCGCGTCGGTGACCGCGAAGCCCATGGCGGTGGGCTGGCGGCCGATGCCGAGCTCCGCCAGCAGCGCCTCGAAGCGCGGATAGGTGCGGTCGTTGAACACGATAAAGCCCATGTCCACGGCGTAGTCGCCGTGCTCGCGCTGCACGTCCACGGTGAAGGTGTGGCCGCCCAGGCGGGGCTCGGCTTCGAACAGCGTCACCTGGTGGTCGCGGCTCAGATACCAGGCGGCGGTCAGGCCGGCGATGCCGCCGCCGACAATGGCGATGCGCTGGCTCAAGAGGCGTCTCCGTTCTGCTGGTTCCAGGCGTCGCGGGCGGCGCGGAAGGCGCTCTCCACCCGCTGCTTGACGCCCTGGTGGGCGACGATCGTGGTGGGGTAATCCGGGGTCATCAAAGGCTGCTTCCAGGGTTCATGGATGGTCTTGTCGTCGGCGGTGGCCAGCTCCGGCACATAGCGGGCGATAAAGCGGCCCTGCGGATCGAAGCGGTGGCTCTGGCGCACCGGACTGAATACACGGAAATACGGCGCGGCGTCGGTGCCGGTGGAGGCGCTCCACTGCCAGCCGCCGTTGTTGGCGGCGAAGTCACCGTCCACCAGATGCGCCATGAAAAAGCGCTCCCCTTTGCGCCAGTCGATAAACAGATGCTTGGTCAGGAACATGGCGGTGAGCATGCGCAGGCGGTTGTGCATCCAGCCGGTCTGCACCAGCTGGCGCATGGCGGCGTCCACCAGCGGGTAGCCGGTGCGGCCTTCGCACCAGGCCTGGAAGTGCTCTTCGTTATCGCTCCATTGCAGCAGCGCGGTCTCCGGCCGGAACGGCGCGCCGGTGGCCAGCGACGGAAAGCGGTGCATGATCTGCCGGTAGAAATCCCGCCAGGCCAGCTCACCGATCCAGGTGGCCGCGCCCTCCCGGGCCTTGGCGTCCTGCAGCGCCGGCCGCGCCGCCAGGTAGGCGTCCAGCGGCGCCAGCGTGCCCGCCGACAGCGCCGCGGACAGGCCGCTGGTGCCGGGCTCGGCGGGAAAGTCCCGCCGCGCTTTGTAGTCGCCCAGATGCTGCTCGACGAAATCCTTCAGCTGGCCGCGCGCGGCGTCCTCGCCGGGGTGCCACAAGGCGGTCACCGAGTCCGGCACGGACAGCGCCTCCAGCGCCCGCTCCACCCGCTCGCGACCGACAAAGCGGCCCTGCCCACCGGGCCAGTCCGGCGCCGGCACCGCCTCGGGCTGAAGGTCGTCCATCCACACGTCCCAGCGCTTTTTATAGGCGGTAAAGACGGTATAGGGGGTGCCCTTGCCGGTGTGCAGCGCCCTGGGCGGCACCAGCACGCCGTCGTCGAAACCGTGGATGCGCACGCCCTGCGCTTCCAGGCGGCGGGCCACCGCCCGGTCCCGGTTCAGTTCGTTGAGCGGGTACTCCCGGTTGCAGAACACCTCGGTGACGCCCTGCTCGGCCACGAAGTTTTCCAGGGCGGTAACGCTGCCGTCGAAATCGCCGCCGTCGAGCACATGCAGATCCACGCCGCGTGCGGCCAGGGACTCACCCAGCTCCAGCAGGCTGTGCAGCACGAACCAGCGGCGCGCCGGCGCCACGCCGTGGGCGTCCCACTGGTCCGGGCACAGAATGTGCAGTGCCGTGACCGCGTCGCCGCCGGCCAGCGCCTGGGTCAGCGGGGTATGCCCGTGACAGCGCAGATCATTACGAAACCAGACCAGTCGCACTCTGTTCTCCTTGCTGTTGAGTGATTGATTCGGCGTCGTCCATTCGCTTCGCCACCGCCTGGTAGTCGCCCGGCTCGCACGGCAGCCAGGCCGGCGTCGGCGGGTCCCCGGCCAGGGCCGGTCCCGCGCAAAGAAAGGCGCCTTCGGGCTGTTGCTCCGGCCACAGCTGAGCGATCTGCCGGCGTGCCGGGCGCTCGCCGAGCATCCACACCACGCCGGCCAGACGCGGCTCCGCCAGCCAGGGGGTCA